>ERZ807291.3468-NODE-3468-length-22280-cov-9.997435_pt1 | contig 22280 bp, 20 predicted proteins | sample MGYA00521257_ERZ807291 | MGnify/ENA primary metagenome ERZ807291 (study PRJEB31413, sample SAMN03169783) | marine metagenome | biome: Marine; feature: Water; material: Subsurface seawater | place: North Sea | collected 2011-04-28 | depth 1 m m ... | reverse complement strand
GACCATTCGGTCGTCGGGCAATCTGATTATTTGGAGACGATTCGCTTGGCTTTGGATTCGATTGCAAACTCGGATCTGCAGAAGGTTGTGCTGAGTCGTTCGGATTGGTGGGATGAGACGGGAGATCCTGAAAGTGTGTTTATCCGGAAGTGCAAGGAACATCCCAATGCGCTGGTCTACCTTTTGAACATCCCCGAAGCGGGCGTGTGGTTAGGCGCGACTCCTGAGTTGTTGTTAAGCCAACAGGGTCGTCATTTTGAAACGGTTTCCTTGGCAGGTACACGCCATGCAATCAACGGGGACTGGACAGCCAAAGAAGTTCGAGAGCAGGCTCTGGTAACCGAGTTTATCGCAAGTCAATTGCACCTTCAGCAAGCTGAAAATGTCGTCATCGATTCAGCGAAGGACTCCGCTTATGGTCCCTTTGTTCACTTGCAATCTCGGATTCAGTTTGATTCCGATGCCGAAGTAGACCAATGGCTTGATGCGTTGCATCCGACGCCAGCTGTCGGTGGTGAACCGCGTGAAAGTGCGCTTGATTTCATCGCCTTGCATGAGCGAAAGTCCCGAGGATACTATGCGGGTTACCTTGGTTGGTCCACCGGTGATCAATCGACTTACTATGTGAATTTGCGCTGCATGCAGTGGTTTGCAGACGGCGCACGCTTTTATGCTGGTGGTGGAATTGTTTCCGGTTCCAATGCAGCAGCGGAATGGGAAGAAACCGTAATGAAGCTTCAATCCATTCGTCAACTTTCTCGTGGATGAGCAGGCCGCAAGGCCGTAACTTTACCCCATGAAATCGTCTAGCCATCCCGGAGCATTTCATGTCCTGGACGCTCTGGCTTCTTGTGGATTGCGAGACGTTGTCGTTTCCCCTGGTTCACGACACGCGCCGTTGGTCATTGCAGCAGAAGCGCATGCTCAGTTGCGGGTAACTATCGCTCTGGATGAACGCACTGCAGGATATGTGGCGTTGGGCATGGGATTGAGCAATCGAATTCCGGCAGTGGTCATTTCAACTTCGGGGACGGCAGCGGTCAATCATGGACCGGCGATCGCAGAAGCACATTTTCAAAGGACGCCTCTGATTAGCATCACAGCGGATCGACCGGTTGGTCGCAGGCATGAAGGCTTGGGTCAAGTCGTTCGTCAACAGCACCTCTTTCAAGCCCATGCGCTTTGGGAAGGAGAACTCGACGAAACGATGATGAGTGAATCGGTTTTGCGATCCCAAGCTCAGCAAGCATGGAACGCTGCTTGCTGCGGACCTGTCCACATCAACATCCCTTTTGAAGAGCCTTTGTATGAATTGCGGGAATGGGAGGATGTACAGGATGAGGCCGATTTAGAGCCAGCTGTCCTGCCGGAAGAAATGACCATCCCCGAAGACCTGCTGGATCATTTATGCACGCATGACCCCCGCGTTTTGGTGTTGCTAGGAGCCCATGCTCCCGATTCAACTTGGGCTGCATTGTCTTCAGTGATTTCGAACAAGGTGGCGACGTTTGTGGATGTTTTTAGTCAGGTGCGAGGTGAAGACCTCGACGGATCAGCCGAACGTGTGTTAGCGGGGTTGTCTGGTGTGGATTTAGAAGAATTGAAGCCGCACTGTATCATCAGTGCGGGGCTGCCTCCAATGAGCAAAGCGCTGCGGAAAAAATTAGCGTCGTTTCATGCGGATCACTGGCATATTGGATCGGATGGCGAGGGGTGGGATCTGTTTGGTCAGGGTGTTCAACAGTGGAAGGTGCCAGCGCCGGAAGGAATGATGCTTTTGCTGGACTCGTTGCCCGAATACAATGCATTTGCCGCTGGATGGAATGTCCTCATGGACCGAATTCACGCTGTAGAGAAACGCGTTTTGGCATCGTTTGATATGCCCTGGAGCGACTGGTCTGCTTTTTCTGCGCTCTCACGTGCGCTTGGTGTGTCGCATCCTCTAGGCGCGCTTCACTTCGCCAACTCGACATCCGCTCGCTACGCCCAGTGGTTTCCTTGGAACGCGGCTCGTTTGCATGCCAATAGAGGCGTGGCAGGGATTGATGGCTGTTTATCAACGGCCGTTGGAGATGCCCGGATGCATCCCGACCACGAAGTCGTTCTCATTACGGGAGATTCTGCTTGGCTGTATGATTTGAATGGTCTTATGGTCAAGCCCATGCCATTGAATTTGAAGGTGATTGTCATCAACAACGGAGGAGGAAATATCTTTCATTGGTTGAATGGACCGAAGGAGGTCGGTATGCTTGAATCTCATTTTGAGGTTCCGTTCTTAAAGGATGCTGCATCCTCCGCAGCGCTGGTAGGGCTTGCCTATTTCCGAGCCAATGACGCTGCTGAACTTGAAAATGTTTTTGATGCATGGAGCAACAACAAAGCTCCTGCATTGTTAGAAATTCAAACGCCTGGTGCGACGTCTTCTCGATGTTTCCAAGAATTGCAGGAAGCGTTGGGGAAGGAAATGCAAACGGGTTAAGTAACACATCCCACACGAATATGAGTCAACGAACTTGGACCACAATTAAGACGTACGAGGACATTCGATTTGAATGGTGCGATCACGTCGCTAAAATCACAATCAATCGGCCGGAGGTATACAATGCCTTCCGCCCTGAAACCAACATTGAAATGTTGGATGCCATGAGCATTTGTCGTGATCGCAATGACATCGGCGTCGTTGTCTTCACCGGAGCTGGCGACAAAGCATTTTGCAGTGGTGGCGATCAAAATGTCAAAGGCAGCGGCGGTTACATCGGAAAAGATGGTGTACCCCGATTGAACGTTTTGGATTTGCACAAAGAGATCCGTTCGCTGACCAAGCCTGTGATTGCGATGGTCAATGGATACGCCATTGGGGGGGGGCATGTCCTACATGTTGTTTGTGACCTCACCATTGCTTCTGACAATGCGCGATTTGGTCAAACGGGACCGAAAGTAGGCAGCTTCGATGCCGGGTTTGGTTCGAGTTATTTGGCCCGCCACGTTGGTCAGAAGAAAGCACGTGAAATTTGGTTCTTGTGCGAGCAATACTCTGCTGTGGAAGCTGAAACCATGGGCATGGTGAATAAAGTCGTTCCGCTTGAAGAATTGGAAAACACGACCATGGAATGGTGTGCAACCATGATGAAGCGATCGCCGATGGCCTTGCGTATGATCAAGCGTGGTTTGAACGCAGAATTGGATGGTCAACGCGGCCTGATGGAGTTTGCCGGTGATGCCACTTTGATGTACTACTTGATGGAGGAAGCGCAGGAAGGCAAGAATGCGTTCTTAGAAAAGCGTGATCCAGACTTTCAGCAATTCCCCAAATTTCCAGGATGAATGGCCGTGATTGGATAGAAGCCTCGCGCCTGAGAACCCTTCCCCTTGCTGCTGCATGTGTTATGGTAGGGGCCGCAGTGGCATTTAGCTCGGCCCAAGACAGTCCACTTGCTTCTGTGCGGTTTTGGCCGGTTTTCGCTGGCATAATCTTGACTGTATTTGGACTCCAAGTGTTGTCCAATTGGGCGAATGATTTGGGCGACCATGAAAACGGAGCAGACGGCCCTGATCGCACAGATCGAGCAGTTGCTTCAGGACGTATCTCGCCAAAAAGCATGAAACGCGCTGTGATTCTTTTGGCCGTTTTGGTCCTGTTCGGTGGCATGGGCACCGTAGCCATGGCGTTGCAAGGAACCGAACTATTCCTGTCCGCTATCATCTTGATTTTATTGGGCATACTGGGCATTGTTGCTGCGTATCGATACACCGCCGGAAACAACCCATATGGATATGCCGGACTGGGAGATGCCGCTGTCTTTATTTTTTTCGGTTGGGTAGGGGTAGCTGGAACGGCGTTTCTCTTATCGCACACCTGGTCTTGGACGTGGTTATTGCCGGGCACGTTCACTGGAGCATTGAGCGTAGCGGTTTTGAATTTGAACAACATGCGGGATTTCAAGTCCGATGAGGCCGCGGGAAAGCGCACGTTGGTTGTGCGCTTGGGATGGGACAAGTCCAAGCGGTACCATGTGTTTTGTTTCGCCTTGGCTTGGTCGGCATGGTGGTTGTTCAGTCTTGCTGTTGAGCCGGGTCAATGGCGCGGTGCGCTGTGGATTTTTGCCTTGTCTCTTTTGCATCTCGGACATCTTGTTCGCGTCTTTCAAACCTCAGACCCGCAGGCCTTGGACCCGGAATTGAAACGTGTCGCTTTGAGCACGGCCTTGATTGCCTTGTTTTTATTGCTGGCTCAAACCCAAGATTTAGCGGTATGATGGCCCGTGGAATGCGCATGGATGGATTGACGCTTCGGGTCATTCGACACCCGCTTGTGTTCCATCGGCCCGCGCAGACTTCACGGGATGTACTGACATCAAAGCCGACCTATTTCTTGTTGGCCCACCATCCAGACGGTCGATTCGGTTGCGGTGAGTGCAGTCTCATTCCAGGCCTCAGTCCGGAATCAGAAGAAGTCGCTCTGAAAGCCCTTCAGGATGTGGTGAAATCGGCTGTCTTAGACCCCGATTCGATTCCTGCTCAATTGCCAGCAGTGCGCTTTGCAGTGGAGATGGCGTTGATGGATCTTGTCAGTGGTGGCAAGCAACGACTCGTTGACAATGCGTTTTCCCGAGGTGAGACGTCCATTTTAATCAATGGGTTGATTTGGATGAATGAGCCTCAGCAGATGGTGCAGCAGGCAACGGATTTGATCCAACGGGGGTTCAAGACATTGAAAATGAAAATTGGCATTCGCCCCTTTTCAGAGGAGTTGGAGTGGTTGAAAGTGGTTCGAGATTTGGCGCCATTGGCGGCAGGTTTCACGTTGCGAGTAGACGCCAACGGTGCTTTTTCGCGAAAGGATGCCGATTGGACGCCCCTTCAAAAGTTGGAGCGTTTGGCGGATTTAGGAATCCACAGCATTGAACAACCGCTCATGGCTTCAGACCCCATTGGCCTTGCTGAACTGTGCAGAGAGAGTCCGGTTCCCGTTGCTTTAGATGAATCTTTGATCGGTGTGTTGGGTGCTGACCAAGACCGTTTGTTGGATTCAATTCGCCCCCAGTATCTCATTTTAAAACCCAGTTTGATTGGTGGGTTGGATGCTGGGCAAACGTGGGTGGATAAGGCGCTAGAATATGGGGCGGGGTGGTGGACGACGTCTGCATTGGAATCCAATGTTGGATTGAATGCCATAGCCCAGTGGACGGCAGGCCTGTTGGAGGACGAAGAGACGCCGTTGCCCCAAGGATTGGGGACAGGCGGATTGTTTTCCAATAACGTCAACTCGCCATTGGTCATTGAAGGTGAGCGGTTGCGGTTTGACGCGGATAGGGGATGGGCGTGGCCAAAATCGTTTGAAGCATGATGGATTCAGGGATGCTACATTTCGCCAACGGTTCTGTACCGTTGAAGCCCGACTCCATGAGCCGAGCGCTTGAGTTGGCATCGGATCCGTGGGAAGTCAAGGTGGTTCAGGTTTTGTCATCCTGGTGGAGTTCGTCGGATACCATGGAGATGAAGACCTCGGGTTCGACCGGTTCTCCTCGTTTGATTCAACACTCAAAATCGGCCATTGAAGCCAGTGCTATCCGGACGTTGCAGCACTTTCAATTAAGCCCTGGAGCGCGTATAGCTCTCGCCATGCCTGCCGAATTTGTAGGTGGCATGATGATGGTCATCCGAGCAGCCGTTGGTAGCTTGGAATTGGAAGTCGTGGAACCGAAGTTGATGCCTTCTTTTTCGAAGAACACAATGGACTTTGTAGCGCTCACCCCGGCGCAAGCGCGCGCGATGTGCGCCTCAAAAAAGCATGGCCAACAGATGGGTCAGTGGAAGACGTTATTGCTCGGAGGAGCGCCTGTTCAATCGGATTGGCTTGGAGGGTTGTCAAAGGAATTAAAGGTCTACGAGTCCTTTGGAATGACGGAAACGATCAGTCACTTTGCCGTTCGGCAAGTGGCGCCAATTCTAGAAGATGCATTTCAATGTCTTCCCGGGATTGAAGTTTCCTCAGAATCCAATGGGGCGTTGAGCGTCCAATTGCCCAATCAGTCAATGGTACAAACGAACGATGCCGTGGAGATCGTCAATTCTCGGACATTCCGATGGCTCGGTCGCCTCGACGACGTGATCAATTCGGGTGGGGTGAAGGTGCATCCCAGTGCCATTGCGGCCCTCCTTTCGTCAAACATTGCGGAGCCTTTTGTGGTCTATGGACGGCCCCATGAGGGATTGGGAGAGGAGGTTGTTTTGAGAATCCATGCACAAGAAGAGCCGCAGGATGCCGACCAGAGGCGCGTTGAGCTGAATCACGTGTTTTCTACGTCGCTGCCTCGGAACCACGCGCCGCGTTCGATAGAATGGAAGCCCATGGAAAAAACCCGCTCAGGAAAATGGAAAAGCCCCCGATGATGACAAAGGAAGATCTACCGGTGTTGGTATTTGCGACCCACAATGCAAACAAAGCAGCTGAAGTCGAGCGCATGTTGGAGGGGCGTTACCGAATCCTCACCTTGAATGACATCGGCTGCAATGAAGAAATCATTGAAGATGCGACCACGTTGGAGGGCAATGCGCAAATCAAGGCCCGCTATGTCAAGACACAGTATGGGTTGGATTGTTTTGCTGACGATACGGGACTAGAAGTCGACGCCTTGGATGGGCTTCCGGGTGTCAAAACAGCCCGATATGCAGGCGAGAATGCAGACTCAAGTGCGAACATGGAAAAGCTGATTCACGCGTTGGACGGGGTTTCAGAAGACAAGAGGCAGGCACGGTTCCGTACGTGTATTTGCCTGATCCAGGGTGAAGAGGAAGTTGTGTTAAAGGGGGTGTGTGAAGGCAGGATTGCGCTGGCATTGGAAGGCACAGAAGGGTTTGGATACGATCCGATTTTTCATCCAAATTCAGAATCCAGAACGTTTGCTGAAATGAGTCCGGCAGAAAAAAACACCGTGAGTCACCGTGGTCAGGCGGTGCGAAAAATGGTGAATGCATTGTTGGCAAGGTTTCAATGAAAATTGCGCGTGAACGCTAAGAAGTTGCATCTTTGTCCTGTAAACTGCAGTGCAGATGAATTATCTGGATTTTGAAGAGCCCATTCGCTTGTTGCGTGACCAGCTTGCCCAGGCAAAAGAGTTGCAAGAGACGAGTGATGTGGACATGGAGGCCTTGGTGCAGGACTTAGAGTCTAAAATTCGAGAAGTCACTGAAAAAGTGTACTCGGATTTGACGCCGTGGCAACGCGTGCAAGTCAGCCGTCACCCAGACCGACCGTATACCTTGAACTACATCGACGCCATCACCGGCGGTCGATTCATGGAATTGCATGGAGACCGGACCGTCAAAGATGACAAAGCCATGGTTGGAGGCTTTGGCTTTATTGATGACCAATGTGTCATGTTCATCGGTCAACAAAAAGGCATCAACACAAAAATGCGGCAGTATCGAAATTTCGGTATGGCCAATCCGGAAGGGTACCGGAAAGCCTTGCGCTTGATGAAGTTGGCTGAAAAATTCAATCGACCGGTTGTAACGCTCATTGATACTCCTGGAGCATATCCTGGACTTGAAGCGGAAGAACGCGGTCAGGGCGAGGCCATTGCACGCAATCTCATTGAGATGTGTCAGTTGAAAGTGCCCATCATTTGTATCGTCATTGGAGAAGGAGCCTCAGGAGGGGCTTTGGGCATCGGGATCGGAGACCGCGTTTTGATGTTGGAGAATACATGGTATTCCGTAATCAGTCCTGAATCGTGTTCTTCCATCTTGTGGAGGAATTGGGAACATAAAATGGAAGCTGCTGCTGCATTGAAATTAACGGGGGAGGACATGCTCAAATTGGAGTTGATCGATGGGATCATTCCAGAGCCGCTTGGAGGAGTCCATGCAGATCGAGAAGCGATGTATGACTTGGTAAAAAAGGAAATCAAAACGCACTTAGCGAAGCTCATGCCGATGGACGCCAATAAGCGTGTCGATCAGCGAATTCGCAAGTTCTCGTCGATGGGAGTCGTCGATGGCTGAGGTTGTCTCGGGATTGCTTAGTTTTGTCACGAATTTGAAGATTCACAACACAGTATGAACCGTATTTATTACACCATGAAGTCTCCAATCACGTTGGTTGCCGCTTCCCTTTTGTTTCTCGCCGGATGTACCGGCCTGGGAAGCATGGAAAAAGAAATTGAAGCTTTGGGTCTCCAAGCAACACCTGAACCGCTGATTTTACGCGGTGACCAGGTGGAATTGAAGATTGAAGGCAAGTTTCCACCCAAGTACTTTGCTAAAAAAGTCAGCATGGAAGCGACCCCCGTTCTCACATGGGAAGGAGGTGCCGCTGAATATGACGCCCAGGGATTCCAGGGCGAGGATGCCGCTGGAAATTTCCAAGTCATCCCATTTGAAGCAGGCAAATCGTTCGTCTATGAGGCGTCGGTACCTTATGATGCCGCAATGGAAGATGCTGCTGAATTGGCTGTCCGAATCTCCGGAACACAAGGCAACAAATCGGCTACGTTTGATCCGGTGGTCATTGGAGCGGGTGTGATCACGACTCCATTGTGGGTGCAGTCAGATGACCAGTTCATCGCTGTTCCTGATGCGTACAAGCGTGTCATCTCTTACACGCAAGAAGCTACGGTTAACTATTCTGTAAATGCATCAGGGGTGCGCGGATCAGAATTGCGAGATGCCGATTGGCAAGAGCTCAAGACGTTGATCAAATTGGCTGCGTCTGCAGACAGTGTGACGTTGACAGGAGTGAACATCGAGTCGTATGCGTCACCAGAGGGTGAGATTACACTGAATGAAGATTTGGCCAGCGACCGTGCAGGTTCTGCTGCCAAAGCAATGGCCAATGAGTTGAAGCGATCTAAAATTGCTACCAACGATGCCTTTTACAATGAATCTCCTAAGGGAGAGGATTGGAATGGGTTTAAGAGCTTGATGAAGGCTTCTTCGATTGCGGACAAGGATTTGATCTTGCGCGTGTTGGAGATGTATTCTGACAAGAACAAGCGAGAGGAAGAAATTCGCAACATCGCCAAGACGTACAAGGAGATCGAGAAGGACATCCTTCCTGAACTGCGTCGTTCTCAGATGGCAGTGAGCTATGATGTTGAAGGCTACACGGATGAAGAGTTGATTGCTATGAGCATGGAGAGTCCGCAAATGTTAACGGCAGATGAGTTGTTGTTCGCGGCGACTTTGTTCGAATCGGTAAATGATAAATTGACCGTTTTTGAAAACGCGATGCGCGTGCACACAACTGATTTCAGGGCATACAACAACGCTGGGTGGTGTTTGACTGAAATGGGCCGCAATACACAAGCGAAGGAGTTGTTCAATCAAGCGTTGACTTTAGACCGGAACAAAGCTGTTTTGAACAATGTAGCAGCAATCAAGCGTCAGGAAGGCGATGTTGATGGTGCAATGAAATTGCTCAACGAAGCGAACGGAGCAGGTCCTGAAGTGGCTTACAACAAAGGCATCATTTTGATTCAAAAGGGTGACTATCCTTCTGCGATTTCAAACATGGGTCGTTCATCTACGGTCAATGTAGCGTTGGCTAAGATGCTCAATGGAGATGCCTCTGGTGCAAAAACAACCTTGGAGAATGCAGGCGACGACAGTGCTGTCGCAAGCTATTTGATGGCCGTTGCATGTGCCCGTTTGGGTGATGCGAACGGTGTGAAAGTTCATTTGGCTGAGGCTTTAGCTAAGGATCCTGGATTGCGTGCTAAATCTGAAAAAGATTTGGAATTCCGCAATGTCAGAGACCAGCTGGGCATGTAATTGCTCGAAAGCATTTCGAAAAAGGCCGCTCCATTTGGAGTGGCCTTTTTCGTTTTTAAACCGCGAGAACTTGGTTACTTTGGTCAGATGAAATACGCGACGGTTGTTTTTTGTTTGCTTCTTGGGATGTTCAATGCGTTCGATGGATTGGGCCAAACGAGCAAAGAGGTCAGTACCCATTTATTCGATTTGCCTGGCGTAGAATTTGACGCAATTCCTGCACCTTCTCCGTTTGAATCATCTTGGGTTTTGATGGTGAAACAGCCTTTTGACCATGAACACCCTGAGTTGGGGAGTTTTCGTCAAAAAGTATATCTGTCTCATTATGAAGCGGACCGTCCTGTTGTTTTGGTGACAGAAGGGTACAATCGAGGAAGAAATTATGCGAGTGAACTGGCAACGGCTATCGGAGCCAATCAAGTGGTTGTGGAGCATCGGTTCTACGGAGCCAGCATGCCAGACTCCATGGACTATACGTATCTAACGATTCGTCAAGCTGCAGCTGATTTGCATCGGATCAAGGAGATGTTGGCCGGTCTGTATGAAGTGCCGTGGTTGGCTTCGGGGATTAGTAAAGGAGGTCAAACGACGTTGTACTACCGGTACCTCTATCCGGAAGATGTTGCGGTGAGCGTGCCGTATGTAGCACCCATCAATTTGGCTTTGGAGGACACCCGGATTTATGACTTTCTGAATGCTGTGGGCTCTCGATCGTGTCGAAGGGACATTCTCGAGATACAACGACGAATTCTATCGGATTATGAAGCATGCTTGACGCGTTTAAAGTGGCACGCGAAGGGTGAGGGGTTGGAGTTTGGTTATTTGAGTTTGGAAGAGGCCTTTGAATATGCCGTGCTCGAGTATCCTTTTTCATTTTGGCAATGGGGGATGGATTGCTCTGACATACCCGATGCCTCAGCGGACTTAGAGGTGGTTTTGGACCACTTTTTAGAAGTGAGCGGCTTGGCTTTTTTCTCGAATACGAGCATGACAGATTATGCGTCACATTATTACCAGTGTGCGCGTGAGTTTGGTTACTACAGCTATGAAACGGAGGCGGTTTCCGATTTACTTCGCGCCCTTCCAACAGACGTCAATCCATCAGCAATCTTCACTCCGAATCACGAAGAGGTTCCTTACGATGGAGGAGCATTGGCTCGGGAGGTGTACGATTGGTTGGAGGCATCGGGCGAACGCATTCTGTACATCAATGGAGCTTTGGATACGTGGAGTGCAACAGCGATGCCAAAGCGCGAGGACCGCGACGCCCTTTATTTCTTTTTAGAGGGTGAAAGCCACAGCTCAGCGCGGATTCGAACGATGGATTCGGATCAAAAGCGAGAAGTCAAGAAGGCATTGGAGCGGTGGTTGGAAATGCCCATCACCGGATCGCTCTCTGAAATTGAGGAGGCTGACTAACCGGGCAATCCGATGCGCTGTGCAGCATGCCATAGAACAATGCCCGCACAGACGCTGACATTCAGACTTTGTTTGACTCCGAATTGGGGAATTTCCACCACAATTTCGGATGCATCACACGTGTCAGGCTCAACGCCTTTCACTTCATTGCCAAACACAAGGGCCCATTTTTCTCCGACTTTTGGCTCCCAGTTGAGGATGGAAATGCTGTTTGTTGTTTGCTCAATCGATGCGATTTTATAGCCTTGTTCGCGCAATTTCACAATGGCTGAAAGTGCATCGGAATGGGCTGACCAAGGCACGTGTTCATCGGCACCCAAGGCACTCTTAAGGATGTCCCGCTGAGGAGGGTGAGCGGTGTAACCGCACAAGTCGATGCCGCTAATTCGAAAGGCATCTGCCGTTCGAAAGAAAGCACCGACATTGAGTCCAGATCGAATGTTCTCAAGAACAACTCTCACGGGCACGGTCTCGGATTCGGTATACGCTTCTGGACGCGTGCGTTCTCCCAATGGGCTCATGCTTTTTTGGATTCTAAGAGTTTCTTCAATGCCAAGTATTCATCACGTAAACGAGCGGCTTCCATAAAGTCAAGATCTTTTGCTGCGCGTTCCATGACCTTCTTCGTACGCTCGATTGTTTTCTGAAGCGCCTCAACACCCATGGCATTCACAACAGGGTCAGCAGATAGTGTTTCCATGGTGACATCGGGTTCTGCCGCCAAATGGCGTGGCCGGTCTTCGATGCTATTGCTTTGCTCGAACATGGTATTCCGCTGTTTCTTAATCTGAGTCGGTTTCATGCCATGCTTCACGTTGTATGCCTCTTGCTTCTCTCTTCTCCGTGCTGTTTCGTCAATCGTCATGGCCATGGACTTGGTGATCCGGTCACCATACATGATGACACGGCCTGAGATGTTTCTAGCCGCTCTGCCTGCAGTTTGAGTCAGTGAGCGGTTTGATCTCAGAAAGCCTTCTTTGTCCGCGTCCATAATCGCAACCAGTGCGACTTCAGGAATGTCCAAGCCTTCCCGCAAAAGATTGACGCCGACGAGCACATCGAATACACCGTCTCTCAATTCTCGTATGATTTCGACACGGTCCAATGTTTTGACATCGGAGTGGATGTAGCGTGTTTTGATGCTCAGGCGTTCGAGGTATTTGGTCAACTCTTCAGCCATACGCTTGGTCAGGGTGGTCACTAGAGTGCGGTCTCCTGCGGCTATGGTGCCTTGAATCTCAGTCACCAAATCATCCACTTGGTGTTCACAAGGCCGGACTTCGATGGGCGGGTCTAACAATCCAGTAGGGCGAATCACTTGTTCCACGACGATGCCTTCAGACTTCTCCAATTCATAATCGGCGGGTGTTGCAGAAACATAGAGCAGCTGCCCCGTGATGTCATGAAACTCATCGCCTTTGAGTGGACGATTATCCAGGGCAGAAGGTAGTCGGAATCCATAGTCAATCAGGGCAGTCTTTCGCGAGCGGTCACCACCGTACATGGCCCCAATTTGAGGCATGGTCACGTGACTTTCATCCACAATGAGTAGGAAGTCATCTGCGAAATAGTCGAGCAAGCAAAAAGGGCGTTCTCCGGGTTTTCTGCGGTCGAAGTACCGGCTATAGTTCTCGATTCCATTGCAGAAGCCGATTTCCTTGATCATCTCTAAATCATACAAAGTTCTTTCCTCCAACCTTTTGGCTTCCAGGAATTTGGATTGCTCTTGAAAGAAGTCTTTTTGTTTCTCCAAGTCCTGTTGAATTTCCCAAACAGCTTGGTCTGTTGTTGATTTACTCGCGACGAATAGATTCGCTGGGTAGATGACGATGTCGTCAAACGTGTGTAGGGTCTGTCCGGATTCCGGGTCAATGGTCTGCAATGCTTCGATTTCATCTCCCCAAAATTGAATGCGCAAAGCATGATCTGCATAGGCTAAGAACACATCGACGGTATCGCCTTGAACGCGGAATGTACCCCGCTTGAACTCCGCACGTGTTCGGCTATACAAGCTGCTGACCAGGGCGTGCAAGAAGGCATTGCGCCCCCATTTCTGTCCAACGTTGAGAGGGATAATGCTTTTGTGAAACTCAACCGGGTTGCCGATGCCGTAGATGCAACTAATGGATGCCACGACAATGATGTCCCGTCGTCCACTCAGCAAAGCTGAGGTCGTGCTTAACCGGAGCTTTTCAATCTCCTCGTTGATTGCCAAGTCCTTTTCTATGAAGGTGTTGGTTGAGGCGATGTAGGCTTCAGGTTGGTAGTAGTCGTAGTAACTGACGAAATACTCAACGAGATTCTCAGGGAAAAACTCCTTGAATTCCGAGTATAGCTGTGCGGCTAACGTTTTATTGTGACTGAGGACCAGCGTCGGGCGTTGTGTCTGCGCGATGACATTGGCAGCCGTGAACGTCTTTCCTGATCCTGTAACTCCTAGAAGTGTTTGGTGCTTGGTGCCTTGTTGCACGCCCTCCACAAGTTGTCGGATGGCCTCGGGTTGATCACCCGCAGGTTTGTATTCGCTTTGGAGTTTGAATTTCATGCGGTAGGTGCTTCAAATTTACGTGCGGTGAAGCGCAATTCATCCGAGATTTTAAGAAACAAAAAAGCCAGGCTTTTGGCCTGGCTTTTTTCTTGCAGTTGTTGTGGCAATCAGTCTGCCACTACATCAAATTTCACCGTAACGATGACTTCTTTGTGCAACTTAATCGTTGCTTCATACGAACCGAGTTCTTTGATGCTGTCATCGGTGAAGTGAATCAACTTCCGGTCAATGTTATGACCGGCAGCTTGAATGGCTTCAGCCAATTGAATGGAGTTGACAGAACCAAAGATCTTGCCGCTTTCGCCGGCTTTCGCTCCGATTTTTAATGTCAATCCTTCCAGTGACTTGCCCAATGATTGAGCCAATTCCATCGCTTTCGCAGCCTTGTGAGACTGTTGCTTGATGACTTCTGCTACCACCTTCCGTGCGGAAGGAGTGGCGGATGTCGCCAACCCTTTTGGGATGAGGAAATTGCGTGCGTAACCGCTTTTGACGGTGACGATGTCGTTTTTGCTACCAAGTAGTTCGACGTCTTGCTTCAGAATGATATCCATGATCGTCGGATTTAGCGGAGGTTGTCAGCCACATATGGCATCAAAGCCAGGTGACGTGCCTTTTTGATGGCCTGGGCCACCTTGCGTTGGTACTTCAGGGAGGTGCCTGTCAATCGACGAGGCAAAATCTTGCCCTGCTCGTTGCAGAGCATCAACAAAAAACTAGCATCCTTGTAGTCGATGTACTTAATGCCTTTCTTCTTGAAGCGGCAGTACTTCTCCTTCTGGGTGTCAATGCTGATGGGGTTCAGGTAACGGACATTCTTGTCAGCCATGGTGATTCTTTTTTAAGAATTAAGCCTCTTCGGCAGTTTCAGGAGCGGCCGTAGGGGCTTGGCTCGACTTGTTGCGGCGTGACTCAGCATACACAGTGTGATGCTTGTCCATCCGAGTCGATAGGAATCGGATGATGCGCTCGTCTCTCCGGAATTCAGTTTCGAAGGGCAGGATTACAGGAGCCTCAGCCTCAAACTCAAACAGTTGGTAGAAGCCCGAAGACTTCTTCTGAATGGGATAGGCCAATTTTCGTAATCCCCATGATTCCTCATGATCAATGGTAGCACCATTGTCCTTGAGGTATGCACGGTACTTCTCTACTGTTTCCGCTACCTGCTCAGCAGATAGCACGGGAGTCATAATGAAAACAGTTTCGTAACGGTTCATGTAGAACGGGGTTTGTTAAATGGGGGGCAAAAGTAATTCAGGAACCGCTGAAAAGCAATAACTGATCGTGCTGATTTCGAGTGGCTTTATTCCAATCTGAGTGGGCCGTTGTTCGTTGTCTGTTCAAAACTCCGCTTCCTTCGCCAAGAACAGCGCCCGATATTCGCAGAGTCTATCAACAAAATGGAATCGAGCAACGCAACCTATACCGTATCCGCCCTCAAATATCGTCCACAGGAATGGGACGCCGTTGTAGGACAAGAAGGGATTACACGTACCCTCAGGCAAGCCATTGATCAAAATCAAGTGGCTCAAGCCTATTTGTTTTGCGGTCCAAGGGGTGTCGGTAAAACCACGTCGGCGAGGATTTTCGCTCGGGCCATCAATGATTTTGATGCAAATTCAGGAGAAGACTATGCGTTCAATGTCTTTGAATTGGATGCCGCCTCCAACAATAAGGTTGAAGACATTCGATCCATTGTAGACCAAGTGCGGATCCCGCCTCAACGCGGTAAGTATAAAGTGTACATCATCGATGAGGTGCACATGCTTTCTCAAGCGGCGTTTAACGCTTTCTTGAAGACGTTGGAGGAACCGCCACCTCATGCGGTGTTTGTTTTGGCTACAACCGAAAAGCATAAAATTCTTCCCACGATCCTGTCGCGTTGCCAAATCTTTGATTTCCATCGCATCACTGTGCCTGACATGGTGACACATTTGCAGGGCATTTGCACGCAAGAAGGAATCGAAGCCGAAGAAGCTGCTTTGCACGTCGTGGCAGTGAAGGCAGATGGAGCGTTGAGAGATGCGCTGAGTATTTTTGATCAACTGGTGGCCTTCGCTGGGAAGAAGTTGACGTACGAGGTGGTAGCGGAGCATTTGCATGTTCTCGATCATCAAACCTATTTTGAAGTGTTGCGTTGTGCGCTGGCCGGCGAAGTCGCTCCGGCACTGCTGGTCCTCGACGGGATCATCGCACGCGGTTTTGACCCCCATCACTTTATCTCAGGATTGGGATCCCACCTGCGCAGCTTGTTGGTGAGTAAAGATGCCTCCACGGTTCAGCTCATGGAAGGAACGGATGACCTGCGAAGGCAATTTGTTGAGCAATCGCAACAGACGGATTTGCACTTTCTGGTTCAAGCGCTCGATCATGTGAATAAAGCGGATGTTCAATACCGAGGTAGCAATCACCAGCGACTCCTTGTTGAGCTTACGCTGATGCAAATCTGCTCCCTTCGAGGAGTGGATAAAAAAAAAAATAGCCTCATAGCGATTCAAGCGGATGCTTGGCGGGCGAGCCGCTCAGTGAGCCGCCCCGCAATTCCTCCAACGCAGAAACCTCCTGTAGAGCGCGATGTGGCTCCTGAACCTGCCATGCCTGTGAAGGGTATAGATGTCGCGGAAGCTCAGCCGATGCCGGTCGCATCCGAAGATGTGATACCGGCAGCTGTGGCTGCTGAAGAAAGGCAGGAGCCTCAGAAGTCCCCTGAAGTGGGGGTCTTGAAAAAACGCAGGGTAGCCCTATCGAAACCAAAGTCGCTCCAATCGTTGGTGGTGGACACACCGGAGGTGGTCAAGGAATTCGAACCCGTCTTGCGCGAAGAATTTGATTTGGGGCAGCTTCAGGAGGCTTGGAAGCAGTTTGCGGAGGTGCAGAGACGAGCGGATCTACTCAATTTAAGTTCGACGCTTTTGGCGTGTTCGGTTGGATTGGAAAAGAAACAAATTCAAATCAAGCTGCTGAATAGAGTTCAAGAAGAGCAAATCAAGGAGGTTCGTGTCCAATTGCTCGAATATCTCAGAGGTGCTTTGAAGAACGATTTCATCGAACTGAACTTGCACGTCCCTGCAGCTGCTGAATCCGAAGTTTCGTCTCAATTCTTAACGGAACGCGAGCGATACGATGTTTTTGTGGACAAAAATCCACATTTAGACACGTTGAGAAAACGACTGGATTTGGATTTGGGATAAAACACAGATTCAAATTCCACGTGGATCGGGACTTTTTCTATTTTCAATTGAACGACTTGACCTCATTAGTGGTTTAAACAACATGAAGCGCATTTTTTCGGTTTTTACGATTTTTGCTGTCGTGGCCTTTTCGACGGAAATGTTTGCCCAATCCATAGGGGTGATTCGAGGAAAGGTGACCGATGCGGTGACCAACGATCCCGTTCCCTTTGCCAATGTGGTATTGCAGGGTGAAATCAAAGGGACAACGACTGATTTCGATGGTATTTTTGAATTGGCACAGGTTCCTACAGGGCTTCATAATGTGCAATTTAGTTTTGTAGGCTACGATGCCATAACCATTTTTGAAGTCGAGGTCACGCCATCGAGACCAGCCGTCATCAGTGTGGTTATGAAGCCGTCGACTGTCGCAATCGCTGAAGCCGAAGTGCAGGGTTCGCGACGCGCTACGCAAGCCGAAGCACCTCTGAGCGTTCGGAGTTTGGGTTCCAATGAAATCAAGCGAAACCCAGGAGGAGGTCGGGACATTAGCCGGGCGATTCGCACGTTGCCGGGGGTGGCTGCCATCCCTAGTTTTCGAAACGACATTGTCGTTCGAGGAGGGGCTCCCAATGAAAATCGGTTTTACATCGATGGCATCGAAATCCCCAACATCAACCACTTCGCGACACAGGGAGCGAGCGGCGGTCCGGTAGGCATGATCAATGTTGACTTGGTTGAGAACATCGATTTCTATGCCGGAGCTTTTCCCGCAGCCCGTGGAAATGCCCTGAGTTCCGTGATGGAGTTCAGCTTCAAAGAAGCGCGAACCGATGAATGGACGGCCAACATGGTCGTGGGTACGAGCGACCTGGGATTGACCCTTGAAGGCCCAACAGGTGAAAAGTCATCGCTCATCATGAGCATGCGCAGAAGTTATTTGCAGCTGCTTTTCGAGGCCATCGGACTGCCGTTTTTGCCGATCTACAATGACTACCAGTTCAAGTGGACGGCGCGTCCTGATGACCGCAACGCCATCACTGTCATTGGTTTGGGGGCGTTGGATAATTTCGAACTGAACTTGGGCATTGCTCAGGACTCCGCCCAAGACAATTATCTTGACCAAGTGGCCATTTTGGGAGCGTTGGACATCCAACGGCAATGGAACTACACGCAGGGCGTGAAGTGGGATCGGTATCAAGACAACGGAAAATGGACATTCGTCGCGAGTCGGAACATGCTCAACAACCGCGCCTTCAAACACTTGGACAATGACGAAGAGAACCCGTTGATTCGGGATTACCTCTCTCAAGAGATTGAGAACAAGTTCCGGGCAGAGCGGAAATTGTTTCTGAAAGAAGGAATGGAGGCGACCTATGGTGTGTTGTACGAGTATGCCAAATACAACAACAGCACTTCAGAAAAGCGACTGAATCCAGCCACGGGTGCACTGGAGTCGGTTGCCTTCCAATCGGATTTTAAGGCACACAAATACGGCGCATTTGTTCAAGCCAATCGGCGATTGATGCAGGAGCGATTGACAGTGTCAGCTGGGATGCGTATCGATGGCTCGACGGCTGCGTCGGGGCTGGTGAATCCTTTGAAACAGTGGTCTCCTCGGGTGTCTGCGAGTTTCGCCTTTGCTCCGGGCTGGACCTTCAATGCCAATGCGGGCATGTATTCTCAACTTCCCGCCTACACCATCCTAGGGTATGCAGTGGGTGATGCGCGCGTCAATGCGACGGACTCCACGTCGTATCTCAACAACAGGCAATTGGTTGCAGGTTTGAAGTGGGACGGCAGTGAAAAGAACTTCGTGGTCTCTGTGGAAGGCTTTTTCAAGGGCTATCAAAACTCTCCGATCAGTTCATTGCAAGGGGTGGCCTTGGCCAATTTGGGAGCGGACTTTGGGGTGGTGGGCAATGAAGCCGTAACCTTTGATGGATTGGGGCGGTCATATGGGGCGGAACTCCTGCTTCAACAACGTCTTTACAAAGGCTTTTACGGGCTGTTGGCCTACACCTTTGTACGGAGTGAATTTGAAGATAGCTCAGGTGAATTTGTTCCGAGCAGCTGGGACAACCGCCATATCCTAAGCATGACGGGAGGGAAGAAATTCGAGAATGGATGGGAAATTGGGACGCGCTTGCTTTTCAGTGGAGGATTGCCTTACACACCAACGGATGCAGGTTCTTACAGCATTGAAAGTTGGGATTTTTACGGTCGGCCTTTGTTGGATTACAGCTTACTGAATTCAGAACGCAACGGGGCATTCCACCAACTGGACATTCGCATTGACAAGAAGTGGTTTTTTGAGCGGTGGTCGCTCGATGTATTCATGGAAGTACAGAATGCTACTGGTGCGGCCGTTCCGCAACCCAACTTCAGTGATGTGGCACGAAACCCATTGACAGGTGCGCCTGTCCCATCGCAGACCCAGCCGGGGTTCTATGACCAACGACAAATTGACCCGAGTAATGGAGCGGTTTTACCTGCTTTGGGAATCATCATCGAACTTTGATGCATGCAACCAAAGCTTTGGGATGAAGGAATGAGTTGGTCCTGTTTGCCTCATGCCGTGAGTTCTCTCATTTGCACTGGGGCAGCTATTATCAATGAATGGTGGATTTGTGGTGTTGTTGGAACACTGTCCTCGGTGCTCTTTTTCACGGCTCGCACGGGGCTGCAGTGGCAACGCGAGTCTCGCAGTTTTCGGTCTTCTACGGGTTGGATGATTGCAGGTGCCTGGATCGGTTGGGGAAGATGGCGCATACTTCCGAATGATGCCCAACTGTCACTCGATCATACCAAAGAAACGTTGATGAACCGGCGCGGGGCATATGATGTTGGAATCGAATCGTGGGAATTGATGTGGCATCAAAAGAATGGAGTTGTCCGTGTGTTGCATGACTTCACAGACCGCGAAATGGCGCAAGATGTGCTCCAGGAAATCACGAATTTGGATTCGCCGATTTAAGCGGAATCGGTTATCTTCGAAGGCATGCGCATTGACAAATTCCTATGGGCCATACGGGTGTTCAAAACACGATCTCTTGCTAGCGCTCATTGCCGTGAGGGCAAGGTTTTTATAGGCGAGAAAGTGGTGAAGCCAGCTCACGTTTTATCCGGGGAGGAAAAAATCCGGGTTCGAAAGGGTGCGGTTCAATTTGAGTGGAAGGTGCTTTCGTTTCCAAAAAGCCGTGTCGGTGCAGCACTTGTCGAAACCTATGCCCGGGATGTTACAGCGCCTGAAGAAGTGAAGAAGTGGGAAGATATCCGAGCCGCTCAGCGTGACTTGGGGCGTCCAGTTGGTCGGCCAACAAAGCGTGATCGCAGAGATTGGGAAAAGCATTTTGAATGAAAAAGGACTTTGTAATCCGGAACATCACGGCGTCGGAGACGCGTCCTGTTCGGCATGAGGTTTTATGGCCGCATCTGCCGAGTGCCGCGTCTTGTGTGATTGACATCGATGATCAAGTAGGGGCGCACCATGTCGGTGCTTTTGACTCGAATGGAAAATTAGTGGGTGTTTGTTCGTTGTTTCAGCAACGTTCAGAGCGCTTTCCTCACGCCATATCGAACGATGCTGCGGTGTATCGATTGCGTGTGATGGGGACCGTTGAAGAAGTTCGAGGTCATGGTGCAGCAGCAGCGATAATCGACTACGTTTGTCTTTGGTGCAGCCGTCAAAGCATAGCGTATGTGTGGTGTGATGCTCGCGAGGTTGCATTCGGTTTTTATGAGCGAATGGGATTTGAATTTGTGTCCGATAAATTTGAAATCGAGCACATCGGCCTCCATCGAATGATGGCTCGGTCACTTTAATTTTAGGGCTTCATTTTCTAGTCATGCCGATACTATCCAACAAAGGGCTTCGAATGCCCGACAGCCCTATTCGGAAGCTGACTCCTTTTGCCAATGCTGCAAAAGAGCGGGGGGTGCATGTGATTCATTTGAACATTGGACAACCGGATATAGAAACACCGGATATAGCCATGCAGGCCATTCGAGACATCGACCGAAAGGTTTTAGAATACAGCCCCAGCGAGGGATATTCCTCATATCGAAAAGGCCTCTCTCAGTATTACCATGGTGTTGGAGTCGATGTGACGTCAGAAGATATCCTGGTGACAACGGGAGGGTCAGAAGCGTTGATGTTCGCCTTCCTCGCCTGTTTAAATCCGGGGGATGAGATTATCATTCCTCAACCTTTTTATGCCAATTACAATGCGTTCGCTGAAATAGCGGGTGTCCATATTGTTCACGTAACAGCTTCGATTGAAAATGGTTTTGCCCTGCCTCCGATGGAGGATTTTGAGGCCATGGTCAATGAGCGAACCAAGGCCATTTTAATCTGCAACCCGGGCAACCCGACCGGAACGAATTACGCAGATTCAGATTTGGAGGGTTTGGCAAAGTTGGTCAAGAAGAATGATTTGTTCTTGTTCGCTGATGAGGTGTATCGTGAGTTTACCTATGGCGGGGAATTGCCACGTAGCATCATGAGCATACCAGGGATCGAGGAGCATGCCGTTATGATCGATAGTGTTTCCAAACGTTACAGCATGTGTGGAGCGCGAGTGGGCTGTTTGGTCACGAGGAATTCAGAGGTAAAAAGCGCTGCAATGAAATTTGCAATGGCTCGACTGAGCCCGCCGACCGTGGCGCAGATTGCCGCGGAGGCCGCTCTTCAAACACCGGATTCGTATTTCGATGCGGTCCGTTCGGAATACATGAAACGTCGGGACGAGTTGGTGAACGGATTGAATCAGATTGAAGGAGTGGAGTGTCCGATGCCTGGTGGTGCTTTTTATGCCGTTGCAAAATTGCCCATTGACGATGCTGATTTGTTTTGTCAATGGATGCTGGATTCCTTTGTTTGGGAAGGGTCTACTGTAATGATGGCACCCAATACTGGATTCTATGCGACGCCTGAGTTGGGGAAGCAAGAAGTCCGCATGGCGTATGTATTGAACCTGGAAGAAATTCAAAAAGCCGTTCAATGTTTGCGTCACGGACTGGAGGCATACGCTGCTCTTCCGGACCGTTCTTGAATGACCTGAAGTTCACATGCAACGCGGAGGGGTGTTCTGCTTTGAGGGGTGAGAATGTGAAGCGGTCTGTATTGGGTTGGCTGGAGCAATGTACATTTCACAAAGTCTCATGTGTATCTTGCTGCTTCATTTGATAATCAGCACCAATGAATCGCCTTTACTCCCTGCTCCTATGGAGTCTTTTTTTCGTTTTTGCAGGATGTTTGTCCTTGAGAGGAAATGCCCAAACGGCTGATACAACGTGGGTTCAGACGTTCACTTGGGAAGAGCAAAACAACCCGGCGACCAACTATGAAAGTCCTGGACGTCGATGGT
>ERZ807291.3464-NODE-3464-length-22298-cov-6.322933_pt1 | contig 22298 bp, 20 predicted proteins | sample MGYA00521257_ERZ807291 | MGnify/ENA primary metagenome ERZ807291 (study PRJEB31413, sample SAMN03169783) | marine metagenome | biome: Marine; feature: Water; material: Subsurface seawater | place: North Sea | collected 2011-04-28 | depth 1 m m ... | reverse complement strand
TTTAAAACAGTCAAAGAATGGGCTGTTTGAAGCACTACTGCCCCCCTCCTTGGAATCTTAGAAAAATATAAGATTAAAATAGCTTGGATGAGAAAAGCTGAACAGTTTGTATGGAATGAATTTGAACGCATTCAAGATAAACATATATTTTGTTATTTATGTGTACCGCGATGGTTGACCTTTTTAACCTATACAAAAAGTCAAGACAAGGCAAAAAAAATCATAGAAAAAATAAAAAACTACCTCTTGGAAAATAATGTGATTTGTAAAGATAAAACCGATGAAGGTTGGGGTCTTTATGGAAAGCCCAATTGTTTAAATTATGCACCATCACCAATTAGCTCTCTTTTCTCAATTTTTACAAAAGAAGCTCTCGAAGCAGATTTAAAAGAATTGATTAATCGGCAAAAAGAAGATGGTCGCTGGGATACGTGGTACGGTATTAGTGAAGGAACAAAGTTAGAATGGGCAGGAATTCAAACATTATGGGCCTTAAAAACATTAAAAAACTATCATAAGATTGTCCCCTAAACCCCTTCGTGCTTCTTTAAAAACGAAAGGATTTGATGTTCCGCCCAATAATTTTCTTCACCAAAGGAAACGAAACCCACATGCCCTCCATATTGAGGTGTCATCAGACTGAAATTCTTGTTCTTTTTAGCTTCCGCATAAGGAAAACATGTGTCGGACAAAAAGGGGTCATCTAGGGCATTAATCAGTAATGCCGGAAGCTTGATTGAACCAAGAAATTGCTTGCAATTGGCTTTAGCATAATAGTCGCGTGCATTGCTAAAACCATTGAGAGAACTGGTGTAATACTCATCAAAATCAATGAGTCTTTTCACCCGCTTAAGCTGTTTTAAATCAATTTGATCAGGATATTGCTGATGCTTCAATTTAATCTTTTTCGCTAGCGTAATAAGGAAACGCCAAGTGTATAGAAGATTTTTTGGCTTCTGTAATTCTATGGCAGAACCATATAGATCTACGGGGACAGAAATTGCCACGGCAGCTTTTATTTTGGGGTGCATGGAAAAAATCCCATCACCGCTATACTTGAGTACAAGATTACCACCAAGACTGAAACCAACCAGATAAACTGCCTCATAATCTGGAAGAACAAGATTAACTACACTGTGTAAATCTTCTGTTCGTCCACTGTGATAGGTGACCAATTGCCTGTTTATTTCACCACTACAAAAGCGATAATTCATGGCAGCAACTGCATAACCATTTGCCGAAAGTAAACGCGCAGTCGCTTGTATATACTTCGATGAACTACTCCCCTCTAAACCATGACAGAGCAGTACAATTTTTTTGCTTCCATTCTCGATAAAATCAATGTCTAGAAAATCGTCATCTATAGTTTCTATTCGTTTTCGCCTAAAGGGAATTGCCTTGGCTTTTCGAAAAAGGGAACTGTATATTGTATTGAGATGTCCATTGCGAAAGATAAATTTTGGTGTGTAATCCGATGCTATAATTGGCATAGTTAAGAGTCAGTTATTGTGGGAGAGGAAACTCGTTGAATCAGTATTCCTCAAATATAGAAGTATTATCGTAAATTGAAGTTTCAAATAAAAAGTGAATCCAATAAAAATGAAAAAATCGAACTACTCACTCCTCAACCTACTCTTTCTTTTATTACTTATTTCCTGTAATAACTTAAGCAATTCATCAAGCGAAAAAGAATTTAAGGTGGCATTTGAAAAATTCACCCTTGACAATGGACTTCAGGTTATTCTACATATCGATCGATCTGATCCGGTTGTGGCTGTAGCCTTAACAAGTCACGTTGGATCGGCCAGAGAAGGGGAAGGTAAAACAGGTTTTGCACACTTATTTGAGCATTTACTTTTCTTAGAATCTGAGAATTTAGGCAAAGGAGGCCTTGATAAAATGAGTGCCCGTATTGGTGGCTCGGGCGCAAATGGATCGACAAGCAGAGATAGAACCAATTATTTTCAAACAGTACCCAAAGATGCTTTAGAAAAAATGATTTGGGCCGAAGCAGATAAGCTCGGTTTCTTTATCAACACAGTAACTGAGCCCGTTTTGGCGAAAGAAAAGCAAGTAGTTAAAAACGAAAAACGGCAAAGTGTAGATAACCGTCCCTATGGACATACATCCTATGTAATCGACAAAAACCTTTACCCAAAAGGTCATCCATATAGCTGGCAAGTCATTGGATCACTAGAGGATTTGCAAAATGCTACCCTAGAAGATGTAAAAGATTTTTACAATCGTTGGTATGTTCCCAACAACGTTACGCTGACCATTGCGGGAGATTTTGACGTAGAACAGACTAAAGAATGGGTGCATAAATATTTTGATGAAATAAAGCGTGGGGAGGATATTTCAAAAATGGAGAAGCAATCTTCGACCCTAGCTGATACCAAAAAATTATTTTACGAAGATAATTTTGCACGAGTACCTCAATTAACATTGACATGGCCTGGAGTTTATCAATATCATCCCGATTCTTATGCGCTAGAGGTCTTGGCAAGTTATCTATCTGAAGGAAAAAAAGCCCCTTTAAATGTTGTTCTAGTTGAAAATAAAAAGCAAACAGATCGGGTTGATGCATTCCAATACAATTCGGAGATTGCTGGGCAATTTATGTTGCAGATTACTGCATTCCCCGGAATAGATCTTCAGGAAGTAATGATGAGTATTGAAGAAGGCTTTGCCGCATTTGAAAAAAATGGAATTGCAACAAACGACCTAGAGCGAATTAAAGCTGGACAGGAAACACAATTTTACAACAGCCTGTCGAGTGTTTTAGGAAAAGGTTTTCAACTGGCTCAATACGAGATTTTCGCCAACGACCCCGGATTCATTAACCAAGATGTAAAAAACATTTTAGCAGTCACAAAAGAAGATGTGATGCGCGTGTATAAACAGTACATTAAAAACAAAAAATACATCGCCACCAGTTTTGTTCCAAAAGGAGAAAAAGAGCTCGCTTTGGAAGGGTCTACTCTAGCCGAGGTGATTGAAGAAGTGGTGATTGAAGGAGCAGAAGAACAGTTTGACGCTAGTGTTTCAGCAAGCTATGAAAAAACTCCCTCAAGTTTTGATCGAAGTATAGAACCTCCCTATGGCGATAGCCCAGATGTAAAAATTCCACTGCTTTACAAAGACAAACTTTCTTCTGGGCTTGAAGTATATGGAATCGAAAACAACGAGGTTCCTTTGGTACAATTTGAAATCCAGCTCAATGGAGGAATGTTGCTTGAGAGCAGTGAAAAAATAGGTGTTTCAAATTTGCTCGCAAATCTTATCACTAAGGGAACAGCAAACAAAACTCCAGAGGAACTGGAATCTGCCATCAAAACCTTGGGTGCTTCCATTAACGCATATGCAACCAAAGAAATGATTGTTATTTCTGCCAATACACTGGCCAAGAATTACGCAATGACCATGGACTTGGTTCAAGAAATTATCCTAGAACCCCGCTGGGATGTTAAAGAGTTTGATCTAATCAAGAAAAGTACGATTAGTCAAATTGAACGGCAAAAAGCGCAACCCAACAGTATCGCCGCAAATGAATTTGCTAAACTCATGTATGGGGAAGATCATCTTCTATCCAACAACAACTTGGGTACGACGGCTTCAGTCAATGCAATTACATTAGAGGATTTAAAAAGCTTTTACGCTAGAAACTTCGCGCCAAATATTGCGAAAATCCATGTTGTGGGTGCTGTCAGTCAAGACGAACTTGTTGCTTCTTTGAGCGGCTTGAACAACCAATGGAAAAAGAAAGACATCAACTTTCCAACGCTGAAAGATCCAAAAGAGATGAATAAATCGAAGGTGTATTTTTATGATTTTCCCGGAGCAAAGCAATCGGTTCTTCAATTTGGCTATTCAGCATTGGCTGCTACTGACAATGATTACTATGCTGCTTTCTTAGTGAATTATCGCTTAGGCGGGGGAGGTTTTGCCTCTCAACTAACACAAGAATTACGTGAAAGTAAGGGCTATACCTATGGAATTCGTTCAAGATTTAGTGGCTCGAACCTAAAAGGCACTTTCCTGATTTCTTCAAATGTTCGCTCAAACGTAACCTTTGAATCCGCACAATTGATCAAGGAAATCGTTGAAGACTATGGCACTAATTTTTCCGAAAACGACTTGGAAATTACCAAAGGCTTTATGCTAAAAAGTAATGCCCGAGCCTTTGAAACATTGCGGAGCAAATTGAATATGTTGCGAAATATCAGCAATTATGATTATCCAGAAGACTATGCTAAAAAAAGAGAAAATATTGTAAAAGCATTGACTGTTGAAGATGTTAAAAGATTGGCAAAAGAACACTTGAACTCAGATAAAATGATTTATTTGATTGTTGGAGATGCTGAAACTCAATTCAAAAAACTAGAAAAACTTGGATTCGGAAAGCCCATTCTTTTAAATCCATAAAAACTAAGAGGGCATCCGTTTTTCTTAAATAATTTTAACCAAGTTGTGTGACCACATCTTCTCTGCTTTTTTCTCATTAAAGTGAAGAATTCAATCAAAATGGATCTGGATTAATAATAAAAGTTTAATTTTAGGTACACTTGTGTTCTTAAGGACCTACCAAGCTAGGTGCATTTCCCCATTTCGTAAACATAAATTGATAAGGTTATGGGTAACTCATTCGATTATATTATTATTGGAGCAGGTTCTGCAGGATGTGTACTAGCGAACCGATTATCCAAAGACCCAAAAAATACTGTCTTAGTTCTAGAAGCTGGAGGTCCTGACAGTAACAAAAATATTCATATTCCAGGCGCCTATACCAAAGTTCATAAGAGTGAGGTGGATTGGGGGTTTTGGACCGAAGAGCAAACAAACGTTTTACAAAGGAGAATTTATTTGCCCAGAGGAAAAACCCTTGGGGGAAGTAGTTCCACAAATGCCATGGCCTATGTGCGTGGAAATGCTGCTGATTATGACGGCTGGGAGGCGCTAGGCAATCCAGGGTGGGGGTATAAAGATGTCTTACCTTATTTTAAGCGTGCTGAGAATAATGCCCAGATAGAACAGATGGATGAAGGCTATCATGGCAGTAGTGGGGAGCTGGGAGTTAGCCTACCCACTAGCTTTAAAACTCCTTTTGTTGAAGGATTTATGGATGCTTGCGCTGCCATTGGAATCCCAAAAAATTCGGATTACAACGGAGCAAAACAGCAGGGTGTGGGTATTGTTCAAAGTACCATCAAAAACGGAAAACGAGACAGTGCTGCTGTTGCTTTTTTAAAGCCAGTACTTGGACGCTCAAACCTAACAACAATAACCCACGCCCAAGTAGAGAAAATCATCATAAACGATAAAAAAGCTGTTGGTGTTCAATACACCAAAGGAGCCAAAACCATTACATCGTATGCACAAAGAGAAATCATTCTTTCTGCAGGTGCATTTCACTCTCCACAATTGTTAATGCTCTCTGGAATTGGAGAGGCTACCGAACTTAAAAAACATGGAATCGAATGTATACATGAATTAAAAGGAGTCGGCAAAAACCTTCAAGATCATTTGTTTTACCCTATTTGCGCAAAAGCAAAGACCCAAGAGGGAATCAACCATTATATTTCGCCCCTACAACAGCTCAAAGCTGCCTGGAATTATTTTGTCCATAAAAAAGGAGTATTCTGCAGCGGACCCCTTGAAGGAATGGCCTTTTTTGATATTGACCAAAAAGGCGGAAAAGTTAACTTTCAACTACACTTTTCTCCCATGTGGGTGGGCGATCAATATGGCTATGATGCCTATGATCTGAATGCTTATCCACGTTCCGATGGCTTTAGCATACTCCCAACTTTATTGCATCCAAAAAGCCGTGGAACGGTCAGCTTATTCTCAGCAGACCCCAAAGCAGCTCCAATCATCCAACCGAATTTCTTAGAAGAAAAAGAAGATTTAGCGCAATTGGTGAAAGGAGGAAAGATCGTTTTTGACATCATGGAACAAGAAGGATTAAAAAAACACACCAAAGAAAATGGGCTTCCCCACAATAGAACCGATGATAACCTACTTATAGAACACATTAAAAAAACATTGGAAACAGTATATCATCCTGTGGGAACATGTAAAATGGGGAATGATGCTATGGCTGTGGTTGATTCAAATTTGACCGTTCATGGGATTAAAAACATTCGGGTAGTCGATGCTTCTATTATGCCAAAAATTGTTTCTGGAAACACCAATGCTCCAGTCTATATGATTGCTGAAAAAGCGGCTGAGATGATTTTAAACTGCTGAAAAATGACTTCAGAAAAAACGATCATTCGAGAAGCCACTCTGGATGACCTTCCTACCCTTCTTGAATTTGAACAGGCATTAATTGCCTATGAACGGCCTTTGACCCCAACCATCAAGGAAGGGAAAATCAGTTATTACAATATCGAAGCCTATATCCAGGATCCGGAAATTTGCGTCTTGGTAGCAACTGTAGCCAATAGGGTAGTTGCTTCTGGCTACGCCTGTAAAAAACAGGCTGCAGATTATAAAAAAGCAAAGCAATTTGCCTATTTAGGATTTATGTTTGCTGTTCCAGAATTTCGTGGTCAAGGAATTAATCAAAAAATTATAGAAAAATTAATGCAATGGGCAGCAGATCACAAATTGACAGAAATTCAGTTAGAAGTATTCGCTGAAAACAAAAGTGCAATAAGCGCCTACACTAAGGCTGGTTTCCGTGCCGATTTAATCAAAATGCGCAGGGATAACCCTTTCTTAAAACAAATTTAACCCCGCATGGGACAAAAGGATGGTTCAAGATTTACTACATTTATCAAAATCAAAAAGATATCCTAGATACTTCCTCAAAAAAGGGTTCAATATTTCGCATTATTCTTCTCATTTTTGCAGGAGAGTCAATCTTTCTGCTCCCTTTTGTACTCGCGCGAGTTTTCCGCCCTACCTTTTTGGCCGTTTTTGAACTAAACAACTTTCAATTAGGTTCCCTTTATACTACCTACGGAATCATTGCCTTCCTTTCCTATTTATATGGTGGGACACTGGCCGATAAATTCGCTCCACGAAAACTAATGACGGTTGCACTATTGTTAACTTCAGCAGGCGGATTAGTTATGGCAAGTTTCCCCAGCTTATTTACATTGCAAATACTCTTTGGCTATTGGGGATTCTCGACCATATTTTTATTTTGGGCTGCCATGATCAAAGCAACCCGAAACTGGGGTGGGCTTGAGCAACAAGGCAAGGCCTTTGGGTTTTTAGAAGGGGGAAGAGGAATTGTTGCGGCTTCTATTGGAGTGATTGGTGTTACTATTTTTGCCACTTTATTGACCAAAGAAATTAAGGCCGCATCGTTCGAAGAACGACAAGCAGCTTTCCAAATAGTTATTTATGTTACTTCTGCTCTTGTGGCATTAGTTGGCTTGTTTATTTTCTTTTTCTTGACGGAAGACCAAGACTATACTCAAGAGGAAAAAAAACCAAAAGCAAGCTCACCTTGGCAAAACATCAAAATGGTCCTTCAATATCCTTCTATCTGGCTTCTCATTCTAATTGTCCTCTGTGCCTATGTGGGTTACAAGGTAACCGACATTCTCTCCCTCTATGCTGCAGAAGTCATGCATTTTAATGAGGTTGACGCCGCTAAAGTCGGCTCTTATCAAATGTATATTCGCCCGATTGTCTGCTTAAGTGTTGGCTATTTTGCTGACCGCAGCAATAGCGCCATTTGGCTTATCAGAGGTTTTCTGGTTTTGCTTATGGGAACTGCCTTATTTTCTTCAGGTCTTGTTGTCGCTCCACTGAGTGGTTTCTTTATTTTTTCTGTCATCATTACTGGGATTGGTACCTATGGAATACGCTCCTTGTATTTTGCTGCTATTCAGGAAGGAAATATTCCATATTCCATTACAGGTACAGCTGTAGGTGTTATTTCACTGATTGGCTATACACCAGATATATTTATGGGTCCGCTAATGGGTTATTTACTTGATCATAATCCTGGAATTACAGGTCACCAACACGTCTTTGTGCTTCTCGCTAGCTTTTCTCTTGTTGGCTTACTAGCCGCAGTTCGCTTTAAAAAAATCGTCCATAAAGCTTAAAGCATACCTTCAATTTTCTTTATCTTCCTAGAATGAAATTAACCACAGACTATCTTATTATTGGGAGTGGTGCCATTGGAATGGCCTTTGCCGATGTTCTTGTAGAAGAAAGTGATGCAAACCTCATCATTGTTGACAAATATCCAAAACCAGGAGGGCATTGGAACCATGCCTATCCATTTGTGCGTCTTCATCAACCTGCCGCTTTTTATGGCGTAAGTTCAAAAGAGTTGAGCAATGGAAAAATAGATGATTCAGGACACAACAAAGGCTATGGCAGTCTTTCTTCTTTGGAAGAAATCATGGACTATTATTCAGCTGTAATGAACGAACAATTCCTACCTACTGGTCGCGTACAGTATTTCCCTAACAGTGAATATTTAGGAGATCATCGATTTCGCTCCCTAGAGACAGGAGAAGAGTTTGATGTAGAGGTAACAAAAAAATTGGTCAATGCAACCCACTTAACCACCAAAGTACCTTCTATCCATATACCAAACTTTACTATTGCTGAAAATGTAAACTTTCAATCCATTAATGCCCTAGCCGAAGAATTGACTTCACCTGCTCATTATTGTATCATTGGTGGAGGAAAAACTGGGATGGATGCCATTATTTATCTACAAGAAAAGGGAATTGCAGCAGAAAACATAAGTTGGGTGATTTCTCGGGATAGCTGGGTAATTGATCGAGCCACAACACAAAATACAGAAGCCTTTTTTGAACAATCCATTGGAAATCAGGCCAATCAATTTGAAGCACTAGCCCAGGCCAATTCTTTGGAAGATTTATTCAATCGTTTAGAGAATAAGGGCGTTTTAATGCGTTTGGACAAAGCTTTTTCACCTACCCAATTTCATGGCGCAACAGTAAGTAAAGAAGAAATGAAAAGCCTACGACGTATACAAAATGTTATACGGATGGGAAGAGTACAACACATTAGTGGAAACACCCTTTCCTTTAAAAAAGGAGACCACGGCTTGCCAAACAATACCCTTTTTGTGGATTGCTCTGCTACACCCATTTCCAAGGAAATTACTAGTCCTTCCATTTTTCAAGAAAATGTCATCATACCACAAACTGTACGCTCCTACCAACCAGCCTTTAGCGCGGCGTTTATTGCACATGTTGAAGTCCATTATTCTTCAGAAAAAGAAAAAAACACATTGTGTGGAGTGGTACCTCTCCCCGATCGAGACACCGATTGGTTGCGTGGATTAGCGGCTACCATGCAGAATCAACTCAATTGGTCAAGCGACAAACCATTACGCCAGTGGATGACAGAAAATCGTTTGGATGGATTTAGCCATTTGGTTCGTGGAGCAGACAGAGAAGATCCGATAAAAAAGGAAATTCTTTCTCGCATGAAAAACAACGCTCTTCCAGCCATGATGAAGCTTCAACAATTCATTCAAGAACTTGACATTAAAACCACATCCAAAATGAAACATCCTCAATTTCAAGTTGAAAAAAAACTGTTTTTTAAACATCAAATGGCAGAAATTCCCCCAGAAAATCTTGTACTAGACGAGGGAGAAGTTTTGGTCAAGATTGATCAATTTGCCTATACAGCAAACAACATTACCTATGCGGCAACAGGAGACATTATTCGTTACTGGGAATTCTTTCCTGCTGTGGGGGAACGATCCAACGGGATGGGTGTCATTCCTGTATGGGGCTTTGCCGATGTTGTTGCTACTAAGACAGAGGAAATTCCCCTTGGGGATCGCATTTATGGCTACTTCCCTCCTGCTTCTCATCTAAAAATGAAACCTGTCAAAGTCCAAGACCAACGTTTTTTTGATGGATCGTCTCATCGCGCAACTTTGCCCATGGGATACAATTTATACCGAAGAGTACTCAATGAGCCCGGCTATACCAAAGAGTTTGACAGAGAACGTGCACTTTTATTTCCCTTATACCTCACCTCTTTCTGTTTGTGGGATAATCTTCAAGAAAACAATTGGTATGGAGCAGAACAAATCCTCGTCTTGAGTGCTTCAAGTAAAACCAGTATTGGTCTTGCTTATGCCTTACAAGAAGATCAGAATACACCTAAAACAATAGGGATTACCTCAGAACGCAATCTTGCATCAGTGCAAAAGCGCTCGCTTTGGGACAATGTAGTTTCTTATGATAACTTAAATCTAGTTGACCCTACAATACCGACAGTTATTGTAGACATGTCTGGAAATAATGAGGTGCTGGCCGAACTGCATCGACTGTTGGGAGACAAAATGCAATTCACGCTAAAAGTTGGACTAACCCATTGGGCAAAAACCAATCCAAATGATGGAATCATCAATGAAAGAAGTAAATTCTTCTTTGCTCCTTCACATATTGAAAAACGCTTTAAAGATTGGGGACCTGTGGTTTTTGATCAAAAAATCAATGGTTTTATGGTCACCGCTGCGGCAAAGACAAGACAATGGTTGCAGTTTTATGAAATCAATGGATTGGAAGCCTTGGCAAAGGTGCATCCCGAGGTGTGCAATGGAAGTCGCCCGCTTAAAGAGGGAATAATTGTTATCTTGTAACAAATAAATTCCAAATCCTATGCAAAACTCCATCCACTGGGTAGAAATACCTACAACCAATATTGAACGTGCTGTTGGCTTTTACAACAATCTTTTATCCATTGAAATGAAGGTTATGGAAGTAATGAGTATGAAAACAGCCTTTTTCCCTCATACCGCTGAAACGCAAAGTGGAGGCTGTTTGATGCAGGGGCCAAACTACATCCCTTCCGATAAAGGTACGCTAATCTATCTCAGTGCTGGAGAAAATTTACAAACTGCACTAGACAGAGTAGATGATGCGGGAGGAACAATAATCCTCCCAAAAACATCCATAGGAGCAAACGGTTACATGGCACATATTCTCGATACCGATGGCAATAAGGTAGGTCTATATTCAAAACAGTAATCGCTCCTGATCCTTTTAATTGAATTAAATGCAACAAAAGATAAAAACAACTCGAGGAAGCTTTGCTTATCGAAGCTATGGTTCAAGAGACAATCCTCCCCTATTTTTGGTGCATGGCTGGCCGCAAAACAGTTATTGCTGGCATGCTGTAGCGCAGTACTTAACGGCCTATTATATTATTGCACCAGACCTTCGGGGTTTGGGCGACAGTGAACGGACACTTGAGGTTAACGCCTATTCCAAAGACCAATTAGGGCTTGATATCTTTGCCTTAGCTACAGCCTTAAAAATTGAGCGTTTTTATTTAGCCGGACATGATTGGGGGTCTGCAGTGGCACAAGAAATGGCGCTAAGAAGTCCTGAACGTATCCATAAGTTGGTTTTGATCAACATGATGATTCTCAACAATGCATTAGGAAAGAAAAAAGCTGCTGAAGCATTAAGTAAGGATATGTTTCGTTCATCGTGGTATCAATTTTTTCAAAATATTCCTGAATTCCCTGAACAATTGCTCGCAGGCAAAGAAGATGTATGGGTTCGCTTTTTCTGTCAAGGGATTCGCCATCCCATTCCTGAAGATGCCATGGCAGAATACATCCGTTGTTATCAAATCCCCCACACCATAACTACTGGGGCAAACCTATACCGTAGTATGTCTATCGATAGAAAAAGATGGAGTAAGTATACAAAAAGAAAAATAGCAGTACCTAGTCATATTATCCATGGTCGATTGGACCGTGTGGTCATTCCTGCATTTTTAGAAGATGTAGAGAAGGCATTTGAACATCCAATTGAAATAAGCTATTTAGAGGGAGGGCATTTTATATGTGATGAATTTCCAAAGGAGGTCGCCACTGCAATCAATACATTTTTGAGCGAAAAAGAATAAAGCCTTTTATTTAGGCAAAAAACTCTCGACCGCTAAACGATATACGTCTAAACCAAAACCTACAATTAAACCTTTGGCATTTGGACTGATATAAGAGGTATGTCTAAAGTCCTCACGGGCAAAGGTATTTGAAATATGTACTTCGATTACAGCCGTATTAATCGCTTTGATTGCATCACCAATACCAACTGAGGTGTGTGTATAGGCGGCTGCATTTAAAATAATTCCATCGGAAGAAAAACCAACGGCCTGGAGTTGGTCAATGAGTTCTCCTTCAATATTGGATTGAAAATAGTCAAAGCTGATCGCTGGGTACTGCTGTTTAAGCTTCTCAAAATAATCCATAAAAGACTGATTACCGTAGATTCCAGGTTCACGCGTTCCTAGGAGATTTAAATTTGGTCCGTTGATTATACTTATTTTCATAAAACAAAAATACCGTAAAAAATTGACTTTCTTTCAATCAGGAAAAAACCCTAAATATTGATTATCTTGACATAAACTAAATACGCTAAAAATGGCAACAAAAGTCTACTCGTTTGGACGGATGAAGGTGAAAGATTACGAAGACTATTTTGATCGATATGGCGTTCCTTTTCTTAGTATTCTTGACAAATACAATGGAAAACTTTTGGCAGCTACAAAAAAAGGGGTGCTTGTTGAAGGAGAAGAAACGGGCAATTGGACAGTCTTGGTTGAATTTCCCAACGGAAAAGACGCCTATGATTTTTATGCATCGGAGGAATATGCCCCATTAAAAAAAATTCGTCTTGAAGAATTGACCGATGGTGCATTGGCGATTTCTTTTCCCGCCGAAATTCCATTTTAATTGAGATGAAAAAAATTGCGTTTTTCCTTTTACTGTTTTCTGTTTCGCTTTTTGGACAGGAAGTGAGTATAGTTGTTTTAGGTACTGCCCAAGATGCAGGCGCACCCCAAATTGCCTGTGAGAAGGAATGTTGTCGTGATTTATGGGAGATGCAAAAAACAGAAGCTGTTGTAGCATTAGGCCTAATTGATCGCAGTGAAAAAGTACATTTTTTGTTTGAGGCTACACCAAATATTAGCCAACAACTAAATCTTTTGGTTGACCAAGCTGAACCTAATTCTAACTTTAAGGGTGTTTTTCTAACTCATGCACACATTGGGCATTACAGTGGGTTGATGTATTTCGGAAAGGAAGCGCTTAGTGCAAAAAATATTCCAGTCTATGCTCTTCCAAAAATGACAGAATTCCTTCAGACCAATGGTCCATGGGAACAATTGATCGCTGAAAAAAATATAGACATAAATACAATTAATGCCGATCAATCTATTCGGCTTACAGAGCAAATTACGCTTACTCCGCTGGTGGTTCCTCATCGAGATGAATATTCTGAAACGGCAGGCTATATCATACAAGGACCAAACAAATCAGTCCTCTTTATTCCAGATATTGATAAATGGGAACGATGGAAAATCCCCATTGAAACTGTTCTAAGAAAGGTAGATTATGCCTTTTTAGACGCTACCTTTTTTGATGGCAAAGAATTACCGGGTCGCGACATGACTTCTATACCGCATCCCTTTGTAAAAGAAAGTATGCAAAGGTTTGATGTACTGGCTGACTCAGAGAAAAACAAAATTCACTTCATCCATTTTAATCACACCAACCCCCTTTTAAAGAACACTAGTGGGGAAAGCATCATCGTTGAAGAAAAAGGTTATCATATCGCAAGAACTGGAATGAAAATCAATTTATAAATGCGCTGGGAAACAGCTCTTATCGATTACAAAATTTATCTCCGTTTAGAACGTGGTTTATCGGAAAATTCCATTGAAAGTTATGGGTATGATGTTCAGCGCTTTATTGATTATATAAAATTAAACAATGAAAAAACAACCCCGCTGAGTTGTAAAAAAGAACATATTCAAGACTTCGTTTATACCATCGCTAAGACAGTCAACCCCAGATCTCAGGCGAGGCAAATTTCTGGATTAAAAAGTTTTTTCAATTTTATGATTTTTGAAGGATACCGGGATGACTCACCGCTAGATCTCATTGATTCGCCAAAAATTGGGCGGAAATTGCCAGATGTTTTACAAGTAAACGAAATAGAAAAGATCATCTCCTGTATAGATTTAAGTATGCCTTTAGGGCATCGAAATTCTGCCATCATAGAAACGCTCTATGGGAGCGGTCTTCGGGTGAGTGAATTGATCAATTTACGCATTTCAGACATTCATTTTGATGAAAGTCTTTTGCTTGTTACTGGAAAAGGGAATAAGCAACGTTTGGTCCCTTTGGGAGCTGTATGCGCAAAACAGCTCAAGCATTACTTGAACGCTATTAGGGTGCATACGGCGGTAAAAAAAGAGCATCAAGACATTGTCTTTCTCAATCAAAATGGGCGCCAATTAACACGAGCTATGATTTTTACCATTGTACGAAATGCTACTGCAAATGCTGGCATACAAAAAAAGGTGAGCCCGCATACCTTTCGGCATTCTTTTGCAACGCACTTATTGGAAAATGGAGCAGATTTACGTTCAATTCAACTAATGATGGGACATGAAAACATTACAACAACAGAAGTCTATATGCATGTAGATACTCGCCATTTATCGAAAACATTGAATGATTTTCATCCCCGCAGTAAGCGCTAGGGACTTACAACCAATCTAAATCCTTCTCCGTGAATATTAAGGATTTCAACCTTACTGTCTTGCTTAAGGTATTTGCGTAGTTTTGCGATATAGACATCCATTGATCTTGAGGTAAAATAGTTGTCATCTCGCCAAATTTTATTCAATGCCTTCTCACGCGGTAGGAGGTCGTTCATATGCAATGCTAACAAACGTAATAATTGACTTTCCTTGGGCGAAAGTTTGGTAGGTTCTCCATTTTTGAATGACAACAAACGCAATTTAGAATTGAGGTTAAAGTTACCAATGCTAAATTCCATTTCGTCAGATTCGGTGGAAACAGAAACGACCCTTCTACTGAGAATGGACTTGATTTTAGCCAACAAAACTTCAGAATCAAAAGGTTTGGCCAAATAATCATCAGCCCCAATTTTAAACCCTTTTAAAACGTCTTCTTTCATGGTTTTTGCCGTGAGAAAAATAAGGGGAATAGACTCATTCTTTTCACGAATTTCTTTGGCAAGTGTAAATCCATCTTTATAAGGCATCATTACATCGAGCAAGCAGAGATCAAAATCTTCTTTCTTAAATTTCTCAAAGCCTTCAATTCCATTTTTAGCCAAGGTTACCTCATAGCCATTTATCATCAAGTACTCTTTCAAAATGCTACCAAAATTGGGGTCATCTTCCACCAACAGTATACGTCTATTATTTGCTTTCATTTGTTTTTTTTTGGTTTGGGTTATGCTAGAAGGGGTAAATAAATTAAAAAGGATGAACCTTTCCCCTTTTTACTTTTAACATGAATTGTGCCATTTATTAAATTAAGAATTTTTTTGACATAAGACAAGCCCAAACCGTGTCCTTTGATGTTGTGCACGTTTCCAGCTTGCTCACGATAAAATTTCTCAAAAATCAATTGCAGGGTTTCAGAATCCATCCCAATTCCTTGATCTTTTAGCTCTATCACAATTTGATTTTCCTCTATTCGAGTACTAACTTCAATAATGGGTGATCCTTCTGAATATTTGATAGCATTGTCCAACAAATTGGTAAAAACATTGGTTAAATGCTGCTTATTGGCAGAGATCATTGTCTGCTTAGCGTCTAATTTTTTGTGAATTACACCTGAATGATTTTGAACGATCAGAGCTACATGACTAATAGCATCCTCAATAATTTGATGTGTATCAAGAGGCGTACATTCCATTGGTGTAGCACCCTTTTCCAATTGAGAGATCATTAAAACAGTTTCTACTTGAGCTTGCATGCGTTTATTCTCCTCTCGCATCATTCCAAGATAGCGCGATACTTTTTCTTGATCATTAATGATTCCAGGGTTTTCAATTGCATCTATGGCAAGATTAATGGTAGCGATGGGTGTTTTAAATTCATGCGACATATTGTTGATGAAGTCAGATTTTATCTCAGATATTTTTTTCTGCTGCAAAATTTGATACAGTGAAATTCCACAAAGTACAATAATCAACAAAGTCAATACCAATGAAAGACTTGCAACGCCAATTACGGAGGAAAGAACATAGCTGTTTTTATTTGGAAAAGAAACAATTAAATCATAGGAATTACTCGCCTGATCATCATCAAAAATAGGGATGCTATAGCGAGGGCCCGCCTGTGTTTCCTTGTAGTTATTCGAAGCAATTCGCGTGGCAAGGCCATCGCTGAAAATACCAAACTCAAAAGGGGTCTCGATTTTTCTTGCCTTTAATTGTCGCTCCAATAAATATTCTAACTCACCGGTATCAAGTCTTTTGTGTATGGGCGAACTATTTGCCATTTTTGAAAAAATAGAGGCATAGGTTGCTTGATCAAAGGCATTAATTCGTTCGATTCGCTTGTAGGTATTGGTAGAAAAAGAACGCCGATTATTCTCACGATCAAAGGCTTCTTTAAAAATTCGCGTAGTTGAAATTCCTTTAATGTCCTTTATTTTAGTGATTTCATTTCCCGATTCTCCAGAAAATGGAACCGAATAATCCTCTTCAACCAAACCAAAGGTAAATAGAGACGACAGGTTAGATTCATCATCACTGTCGTAGAACATGAAGAAACTGCTCAACTGAGAACTGTCGGGCGCCCCTAGGGAGTCTTTTAATCGATCAAAGGTCTCTATATAATGTCTTAGCTCATTTTCTTGAATCTCATTGGCTACAGCACTCATGGATTGCTTTACGGCCATGGAGAATTCTTCTTCCCTATTGTCAATTGACGTATAAATAAAATACCATTGAATAATGATAATGCCGGTGACGGACAAAATCATAAATATCATTAGTGCCAAAAAATAGGACTTCTTCATAAACGTTACCTAATATAGCCTTACAAAGGTGATGAAATTCTACTAGAGATTTTCCTAAGGCTATGTTAATCCTCCAGTGATAAAAATCGACCGTGTAAAAGTTCAATTTGTTGGAGCGTTATTTTCCAATCAATATTATTTAAAACATAATCGGCTAAGGGTATTCGTTGTTCGTCCTCCCATTGACTGGCCATTCTGGCCAATACCTCTTCTTCTGTGCATCCATCACGTTCCATCACACGTTGAATGCGTAGTTCTTTAGGCGCTGTTATCAAAAGGCTTTTATTTACATGAACATGTCCTCCAGTTTCAAACAATATAGCCACTTCTTTGATTACATAAGGGAAGGTTTGCAATGCTACCCAATGAGTAAAATGCTCTGCAACCGCAGGATGGACAATCCCATTTAATGCGGTAAGCTTCTCTGGATTTTTGAACACAATATCGCCAATAAACGCCCGGTTAAGCTCTTTATTGGCATAAGCCTTTTCCCCAAAAAGAGTAATGATTTTCTTTTTAACAACAGCATTTTCAACCATTATTTTCTTGGCTTCCATATCGGCAATATAACAGGGTACACCTAGGGCCAAAAAAGCCTTTGCAACCCTGCTTTTACCACTTCCTATCCCACCAGTAAGTCCAATTATATTTGTCATTCCTATGTCATTGACGAATTAAATAATCTACTTCTTTTGGATCCCATCTTAGGTTAATGATATTCTCCGGTGCACTCAATACGTTCAACAGTATTTTTGTATTGGTTGTGTTTAGATCAGTTGGATTAACCCCTAACTTAAAATCATCTTGACTGATATTTTTTAATTGTTTTAAGGGAGCTAAAAAAGTTATGGTCACATGATTTGGAAAAAATTTATACACTTTATCCGAGGGAAGATTATCTGTTTCAATGGGCAATAAAAAACTGCGCTCAGAAAAACGGTCTACCTCTACTTGCATCAAAATACGATTCTGTTCAAAAAAGGTTTGCGCTTTCAAAGGTGCAATGGAAATGTATTGTTCCAAATTCGCACGTATCTTCTGATTCGAAAAATTCTTTGGGGTGAACCCATTAATGTCCTTTATGACTTCCTGAGGACCAATTAAATCTATGCTATCAGGCGAAAAGCGAACAGCTGTCACAGCATAGCCAATGTCCATATCAAAATTGGGCGGTAAAACAGGAATACGTTTTGAAGCTTGAATTTGATAGTCAAATTCAAGTGTCGAAGGGAAAAAGTTCAAAATTTGTGTATCCCCCAGCAGTTGCTCTTGTAGGCTTTGAAACTGCGCTGCCAATGGAAGCGAAGCCGTTCCTCCTTCAAAGGAAGTATTCTTCATGTCAACACTTAAACCATTATCCACAAATTGATAATACAAAAATTGAAAACCCGACGCCTTTAGGGTCACTTCTATCTGAGGGTTTCGCTTTAAAATAGGCGTTATGGAGGCAGGCAAATCGGATAACTCCAATTGAAACTGCATTACCTCAGTATATTCTTTTGAAAATTTAGTAATGAACCAAAAGACAAAAGAAAGCAACAAAAAGCTTAGAAAAAATTTTGTCCGCCCTTTATCCATAGAAGCTTTCTGCAAAAAGGATACTAAGGCGGGGTCCTTCTTCATTTTCGGCGATTTACTGCAACGAATCAATTACTTCTTGGCTCACACCAGTCGTAGAAAAACCGCCATCGTGAAAGAGGTTTTGCATGGTCACCTTCTTGGTAAAATCAGAGAACATCATAACGGTATAATCAGCACATTCTTTGGCTGTAGCATTTCCAAGGGGTGATGTTTTGGACGCATAGGTCAAAAATCCATCCAATCCTTTAACCCCCTGACCGGCAGTTGTAAGGGTTGGAGACTGGGAAATTGTATTCACCCGTACTTTCTTGTCTTTCCCCATATAGTAGCCAAAACTACGGGCGATGGACTCTAAATAAGCCTTATTGTCGGCCATGTCGTTATAGTTAGGAAAGGTTCTTTGGGCAGCTATATATGTTAAAGCAACTATACTTCCCCATGCATTCATGGCGTCTTTAGCATATAAGGTTTGCATGAGTTTGTGAAAAGAAACTGCAGACACATCCCAACCTTTGGTCATCCAATCGTGGTTAAGTGCCGTATAGTGCTTTCCTTTTCTGACATTCACAGACATTCCAATGGAGTGTAAAACAAAATCAAGTTTTCCCCCAAAATGCTCGGTAGCCTGATCGATTAAATTTTCTAAATCTGTTAAGGAAGTAGCGTCAGCTGGGATCACTGGGGCATTAATTTTTTCACCTAATTCATTTATAGTTCCCATGCGCATGGCCACTGGGGCATTTGTCAAGACAACTTGACCACCTTGAGCATGCACACTTTCAGCAGTTTTCCATGCAATGGATTGGTGGTCTAGTGCACCAAAAATGATTCCTTTTTTCCCTTTTAATAAGTTGTGGGACATAATTCGTTTGATTTTTAATGAAGGACAAATATACGTTAATTCAATAACTCTTTTGCGTGTTGAAGTGCAGTATCGCTTAGGTCATCTCCTGCCAGCATTTGTGCTACCTCCTCAATTCGCTCTTGCTGTTGAAGTTTTTTTAGTTGGGTGAAAGTACTGCCGTCACGCGTTTCTTTAAACACTTTGAAATGATGGGCTCCTTTGGCAGCTACTTGGGGTAAATGAGTGATGGTAATTACCTGCATATATTTCCCCATATGGTCCATAATGTCTGCTATTTTGTAGGCAACTTCTCCCGATACACCTGTATCAATTTCATCAAAGATAATGGTTGGTAGTGTCTTGAACTGAGATAAAATTGCTTTTATACTAAGCATGATGCGAGAAAGCTCTCCCCCAGAGGCAACTTTCTTTAAGGTACCAAAATCACTTCCTTGGTTGGCCGAAAAGGCAAAATTCAGCTTTTCTTTTCCATGAGACAGATAGGTATCTACGGGGATTAATTCCAATTGAAAACGCGCATCGGGCATACCTAATAAAGCTAGAATTTTCACCATTTGCTCCGTAAATACTGGAATAGCCTTTTTGCGATTTTCGCTCAACTTGAGGCTCAGTGTATCCAGTTGGGTAATCAATTTTTTTTGATCTTCAATATGGGATTGAAGGTTTCCTTCTGCATTTTCGGTTTGTAAAACTTTTTGCTCCAGCTGATCTCGTCGTTCAATCAATTCCAGCATGCTTCGAACATGGTGTTTTTTCAATAAATCATTTAGCAATTGTAATTGACCATTCAAAATTTCTAACCGAGCTGGATTTGCTTCGACGGCTTCCAAGGCATTTGACAGCTCAGCTGTGAGATCTTCCAACTCAATGCGGAGACTTTCAATACGAGAGGAAAATTGTTCAAATCGGTCGCTAATAGCCGCAACCTTTTGAAGAGAGGCGCGCACTTCATTCAATTGAATGGCAACCCCCATTTGTTCCTCTTCTATTATTTGCAAGGCCTTAGAAAGGTTTTCCTCCAATTCCTCAACACTACTCAATTCTTGAATTTCATTTTCTAATTCCTCCAATCTATTCTCGATCAGGGGTGCTGAATTCAATTCATCTAACAGAAAACGATTATAATCGCGTTCTTCTTCCAAAGCATTTTTCTGAGCACTGAGCGTATCGATTTTTCTAGTAACTTCTTTATAGGAACATAAAAGAACAGTGAATTCCTCAAGGTGTTTTGTGTTTGTTGCAAGGGCGTCCAACACTTCAAGTTGGTAATCTTCTTGCATCAATGACATGGTTTGATTTTGCGAATGCACATCGATCAAACGGTATCCCAATTGTTGAAGAACATCGAGCGTTACGGGCGTATCGTTTATGAAGGCTCTGGACTTGCCCGAAGGAACAATCTCTCTTCGCACCGTTGTAATGGCTTCATAGTCTAGATCTACTGAAGCAAAAAAATCTTCTAGCCCATAGGCACTTATCAAAAAAGTAGCGTCCACAAAACACTTTTTCGATTTATCCTTTAAAGTGGATAAATCGGCTCGTTTCCCAAGAGCCAGTGCCAAGCCGCCAAGTAATATTGATTTTCCTGCACCAGTTTCACCGGTTATGCTGGTCATTCCATTGGAAAAATTAACCTCAAGCTGGTCAATCAAAGCAAAATTGGATATGGTTAATTCAGTCAGCACAGTCGTGAGAAAATTTTATTTTTTGTTAAATCAAATATACTAGGACAGGGGCTCAACGGCAAAAATAATCGCTATTTAATTCTTTTCCACTTTGGACCAAAAAAAGGAGCTACTTTATTTAAGGTAGCTTTGGTTTTAGTGACATCAACTTCAGGTCCAGAGGAGAAAATATCCACAATTTCATCGGCCTTAGCATCAAAAAAAGTTTGAATCAATAAGGCATTTGGACGACGATTGTACAAAAGATTAAATTCCTGCAAAGCGTTCATTATTCCCATTTTCCCTATTACTCCGTCGTCGAACATATTGTCTAGTCCCTTGCGGTGGTAGTTATATTGGACATTGCGGTACTCTCTAAAAGTATTCGAAAGCATGGTGTCAATCAGCCAGAAACGATTGTAGTTTCCATCGGCTTGATTCCATCCTTTTGCTCCATTTTGCTGTGCCAAACTAAGAATTTGCTGGGCTTGTTTAAAGAAATCTGTTCCACCTCTAAGCGCAAAACTATCAGCCTCTACCCCCAAGGCGACAAAAACATAAAAGCTGATCAATGAAATCAAATTCGATTCGTAGGTCGCCGGATTGTAAAACAATGGTTGATACTCCTGATAAGTAAAAACGATGTCTTTATCTAAAAAATTAAACAAAGGAGTGTAATAATTGGTTTGATAAACAGGACGCTCTACCTGCACTTGAAGCGTCCCTTCAAAACGCGCTCCGTTAAAAGCATTAATATTAAAAATCATACTACAGCGAACTTTCTCCTTAGCGTCTAAATTTTCATCTATCCATGCTTTGGCATTGATGAATTCGTTTAGGGACTGTTCCAGGGTTTTAAAGACCTGCTGATTGGTTTGATTTACCAGATCGGCATTGACAACAAAACGGCAATCAATTACCTGAGCAAACAAAGGAGTAGAAAAGAAAAAAAGGAGAATGAGGAGCTTGTTCATAATGCATTTAAGATTTGGGTAAAAATATCTTTAGATACTGCTGACTTTGGTTTTAAATCAAAGTCTACAAAGGTATCATCTTTCCGAATATAGGTAATCTTGTTATGGGAACCGCCAAAACCAGCATCTTTGTCATTCAGAGAATTCAAAACAATGGCATCTAAATTTTTTCGCAGGCATTTCCCTTTGGCATTTTCCAATTCATTTTCCGTTTCTAGGGCAAACCCAACCAAAAACTGCTGTTGTTTTTCTTTCCCCATTTGGGCAAGAATATCTACTGTAGAAGTGAGATGAATTTCTGGGGGTCCAGATTGTTTCTTTATTTTTTGATTGGCTGAAGTGATCGGTTTAAAGTCAGCAACAGCTGCAGCTGCAATGGCAATATC
>ERZ807291.3459-NODE-3459-length-22312-cov-5.890372_pt1 | contig 22312 bp, 14 predicted proteins | sample MGYA00521257_ERZ807291 | MGnify/ENA primary metagenome ERZ807291 (study PRJEB31413, sample SAMN03169783) | marine metagenome | biome: Marine; feature: Water; material: Subsurface seawater | place: North Sea | collected 2011-04-28 | depth 1 m m ... | reverse complement strand
ATTGAATGTTCGAATTGTAATGAATGATGCAATTTATAAAGGTGAAATTCCTGCAGAAGCATTGCCTTTCGGTTTTCACGGAATCCCAACACTGGATGTAAATGGAAACTTATTCGCTACTCCAGATATTAACTTTCCTGCAATGCCTTACACTTTCAAAGCTACTAAAGGAAAAGTCAAAGCTGCTGACTACACATTCATTGGCGAAGCTGGAAATAACGAAAGGGCAGATGCACGCATTTACTTTGGTGTAAAGACAACTCGCATTGTTGATAATGATAAAGTTGCAAATGGTGTTCTACAATCGAATCTATCCGGCTTGATGTCCCCTGTAGTAAAAGCATATACTAAGTTTATGGGAATCATCGGAGGAGAAAACAAAATTGGCCACTTCGTAAGTGATCCGGATGCACATAACTCTAACAAGTTTACGCTTTCAAGAGTTTCATTTGGTACTGAAGACAGTGTTAAAGCATATGCTAATTTGGTTGCTGGTACTGCTATGCAAAATGCAGCTTATATCCGAAATGGTGAATGGGATGCATCTACTTACAAAATTGAAGATGCTATCTCAGGTGGAATGAGAACAACTTTTGCTTCTCTTGTCCATGATGATACAGCTAATAGCTTTAACAAGTTCTCTGGATATGCCAAGTTTACAAATGTATTCTATGGTGGCTTCGATGGATTAAACGTACTAGATGGTGATATTGCAACCATGAATGACATCTCAGCTTCTACAGAGTTGGGTGGTAAAGCTGCTGAGACAATCAGTGGAGGATTGGGATTAGATGGCACTGATGATGGTACGATGATGGGTAAAGGGCAAGACAATAATGTCATTGCTTCATTCAGGCAAGCAATTAAAATCATGACTGATCCAATGACAGTCAAACATAACTTGCTTCTTGTTCCTGGCATTCGAGACCCTTATGTTACAGATTATGCAGCTAACCTAACAAGAGATTACTCAATGGCAATGTACATCATGGACATTCCAAACTATGATGGCCAACAAAACAGAATATTCAATTCTGGTCGACCAGATGTTGAATTTACAGCTGATGCATTAGAAACGAGAGCAATGAATAACAATTACGTTGCAACTTACTTCCCGGATGTATACATAGCTGACCCTGTTAACAACCGTAGAGTTCTCGCACCTGCGTCTGTAGCTGCTATTGGTGCACTTGGTTATAATGACAGTGTATCATATCCATGGTATGCACCTGCAGGGTTCAATAGAGGTGGCTTATCTTTCGTAGAAAATGTAAAATCCAGACTATCAGTTGGTGATAGAGATGACTTGTATGATCGTAAGATCAACCCAATTGCAAACTTTCCAAATGGGGGCTTTGTAATCTTTGGACAAAAGACAATGCAAATAAATGCTTCTGCCTTGGACAGAGTAAATGTCAGAAGGCTAATGTTGGAAGTAAAAAGGCAAGTTGTTGAAGTAGCATCATTGATTCTTTTCGAACAAAATAACCAAGGCACAAGAGATAGATTTGCTTCGTTGGTCAATCCAAGGCTCAGTACAATCCAAGCTCAAGCAGGGATTGAGAGATTTAAATTTGTATGCGATAATACAAATAATTCACAATCAGATGTTGATGAAAATCGATTGAATGGTAAGATTATCCTTGTTCCAACAAAAACTATTGAGTTCATTGCGATTGACTTTATCGTAACAAACTCTGGTGTTTCTTTCGAATAAGATAATTAAAGGAAACAATACTAATTTATAAATAGGAGTTCATAAAAATGGCTGAAAGAATACTTAAAAGCCCCGGTGTTACTGCACGAGAACTCGACTTGAGTGCGCCTACACAGGCAAGACCTCAAGGAGTTCCTGCAGGTGTCATCGGTACTTCCGAGAAAGGCCCAGCTTTCGTGCCTACAGTATTTGCCACAGCAAACGACTTTGTCGGATTGTTTGGTAATACAAAAGGCAAACACTACGGTGTCATGGGAATGAAAGAATGGATGAGAAATTCTCAATCTGGTCTTTACTTAAGAACACTGGGTGTAGGAAATGCCCTCAAAGCATCTGGTGGGAAAACCGAAGGTGCAGGATTCGTAATCGGTGAAGAATTAATTGATTACACCAATGCAGGATTTGAATCAGAAGCTAATGGTGTGCTCACTGCAGGTGCTAACCCATTCGCTGGTGCAACTGCTGAATCACAACTTGAATTAAACATCCTTACTGAAGGTAGAGTCCCTACAAATGGCCAGGGAGAAGAAGCACAGTTGATAGTGAGTGATGGTTTAGGGGCTGTTATTGATATTGGATTGTACGATGGTCTATACCTGAGTGCAACTCATTCAGATGGCGCGCCAGATGAAGCTCATGCAACAACAAAATACATCTTCTGGTTGTCTGATCAAGCCACTACAGCAAACGGTGGCGACCGTTTAGTAGATGGACTTACTATTAAAGATGGTGAATTTATCATCGCTGATTTCACAGCAGAAGCACCAGACTCAATTGTGATTATTGACATGACACAATTACCTAGTGAGATTATAACACCCGGTACAGGAACTGCTGCTGAATTGACAACTGCGATTGATACTGCTTTGACAGCGGCATCGTTCACGATTACAGTTACTGGAGCTGCAGGGATTACTTTTAACACAGGTAACGGTACCATCGAGACATGGTCTCTTGGAACATCAAATACGAATGCATTGGCTGGGAATCTTACATTAACTTCTCTTGCAACGGGTGAAGTTCAATACAGTGCAATTCCAACTGTATATACACTGGAGCTTAGTAATGGAGCGAATGAACTTCATGATGGCTCAACATTTGTTGTGACTAAATCAGACACAACAGTAACTACGCTAGAGCTTGACACTGACAGCAATTTCAGTGATACTCAAGTGGATGTAGCAGGACAAGATCAGGCTACAGCTGCTGCTGCAGCCGGAACAATTGCAATTCAATTTACTGCCGCAGCTGGTACTGCAGTAGGAGATAATGCTGCTATCGTGACTATCACTTTTGATCCAGCTCAGGTTGGTGAAAGCTTGCCTACAATTGTGATGGATGAAAATGCTCCTAGTGCACCTGCTGGAACAACTTATTTCTTAAGTGCACCAATGAAGGGGTTGACTGGCAGTGATTATCTTCCAGGTGCTAGAACAGACGTTGTTCGTGCAGCTATCATGTTTGCAAACGGTGTAGTTCCAGGATTAGAAACAACTGCAGGACCAATCACTTCAATCCCAAGTGCATCTTGGGGAGAATATGGCACAGGCAAAGACGCTGGTTTAGATGTTGGAAAACTTGATGGTGATAAATTCCGAATGGTTCTCAATGGTTTCACTAATACTGACTACCAAGCTCACTTGACCGGTTCATTTGATCCTACTTCCCCGGTTTACTTAGGAAAAGTATTGAACACTGATCCTTCGAAATTGCAAGAAAGAGGCCACTACCTCTATGTTGCTTATGATATCCCTGGTGGCATGGCAGAGTTGGATTCAACTGCAGATGGCTTGGATGAAGTCAAACTCTATAGGGGTGCACATTCTGTTGATGGTGAAGACAAAGAAGTTGTAGATGGAACAAATCCAAACTTTGATAACTGGAGACAGAAGTTTACTAGTGCTGCTACACCATGGATTATGTCACAAAAATTAGGTGATACTCCTAAGAAATTATTCCGATTCCACTCTTTGGATGCAGGTACTGCTGGTGCTGGAAAATATAAAGTTTCTGTATTAAACATCACAAAATCTACTGATACTTCTTCAGCTTATGGCAGATTCGACATTCAGATTCGTGATGCTCATGATACTGATGACAAGCCGGTTGTCCTTCAAACTTATTCTGGATTGTCTTTGAATCCTGGCTCTGATCGTTACATTGCAAGAGTTATCGGTGACCAAAATACTTTCTTCGACTTCGAAAGGGCTGACGGGAAACAAAAACTTGTTGTTGAGGGTTTGTACCTAAATCAAAGTCCATTCGTCAGAGTAGAAGTAAATGAAGATGTAGAAGATGGCACAATGGAACCTACTGCACTTCCTATCGGTTTCCGTGGAAAATCACGCTTAAACTTGGTTAACACTTTAAAAGATAGCTTCGAAATTGCACGAACTCTTGTTGAGGCTCCCTTACCACTTCGATCTAACCTTTCACTTGGTCAAGGATCAAAGAAAACAGTTGACTCACGATTCTTTTGGGGATTGCATACACAAGATGTTCGTAATGTTAATCAAAGAAACAAAGAGACAGGCATTATCAGTTTGGTCGACTCTCTGACAAAACATTTCCCAACAATGGGGACTGCAGTAAGTTCTGGCGATTCAAATGATGCAGATGCATATAATAACAATGGGTTTTCACTCGAAAGAGTTTGGGTAAAAGTTCAAGGAACCGACCCTGCCAACCCTGTTGATCCTACAATGTGGGCTGAAGCTGAATACATCAGAGATGGTAACACTTCAGGTAATATTATTGATGCATCTGGTACTTTTCACCAAGATAAAGATGGAAGCAATAAGGACGCTGCAGCCGGATACAGATACTTAGATGTAGCAAAAGACTTTGGTCAATCTGCTTCGAAGAAATACTTCAAATTCTCTGTTCCTTTCGAAGGCGGATTCGATGGATTGGATATTTTTGACAGAGAAAAATCAGAAATGTCATCACTATCATCTGTGAGAGAAATGGCAGGCGAAGGTCCAACAGGTCCTACAACTGCAGCATTTAGAAAAGCAATTGAGATCTTGGCTGAAAAATCTGATGTTGATATTCAAGTACTAGCAACCCCAGGAATGAGATCAGAAGGTATCACTGACTTTGCTGTTGACAAAACAGAAGAAAGATTCGATGCACTCTATATCATGGATGTTGAGTCAATTGACCACGATTTGAACTTTGTGACAAAAGCTTCTCAAGAAGTAAGTGTTACAAATACAGCGCAAAACTTGGTTGATAGAAATCTAGATACTTCGTTTGCAGCTGCTTACTTCCCAGATGTAGTCATGCAAGATGGCCAACAAGCTGTTGTTGTTCCTCCATCAGTTGTAGTACTTGGTGCACTTTCCTTGAATGATGCAATTGCTCATCCTTGGTTTGCTCCAGCTGGTTTTGCTAGAGGTGCACTGCCAACTACAGTAGAGACTGCAGTCAAATTGAATAGAACAAACATGGATGTTCTTTATGAATCCGACATCAATCCAATCACTTCATTTCCACAGACTGGAGAAAGTGTTGTTATCTTTGGACAGAAAACATTGTTGCAAAGCCAATCTGCTTTGGACAGAGTTAATGTCAGAAGACTACTGATTGATATCAGACGTAAAGTTCGTGCTGTTGCAAGCGGTATTCTTTTCGAACCAAATCGAGAGTCTACGTTGGCAAAATTCTCAGCGTTGGTCAACCCAATCATGTCGAGAATCCAGGCACAAAACGGATTGTCGAGATACAAAGTAGTTATTGATACGACTACGACAACTCAGCAAGATGTAGAAAACAATACCATTCGAGGAAAGATCTTCCTTCAACCTACCAAGTCCATAGAATTTATCTCTCTTGATTTTGTTGTTGGAAACCAAGGAATGGAATTATAATTAGAATAGAATACTAAACTTAGGAGACCGAAATGGCAGAAACATTAACAGTACAGGACATGTTGCCTAACAAGTTCGAACCAAAAAGAAAAAATCGATGGATCTTTGCTCTCGAAGGAATTGATTCATTCCTCATCAAAACAGCAAGTCGTCCATCTATCTCTATCGGTGAACAAACAATCAGTTACATGAACTCTAAGAGATACATCGGTGGTACAGGAACATTTGAAACGCTTTCAGTAACACTTCATGACCCTATCGCTCCATCAGGTGCACAACAAGTTATGGAATGGGTACGTACCCACTGGGAAAGTGTATCCGGCCGTACAGGTTATGCAGACTTCTACAAGCGTGATGCTCAATTGAAGTTGGTAGACCCAGTAGGAACAGTTGTTGAATTGTGGGACATCAAAGGATGCTTTATCACATCAGCTGGCTTTGGAGATCTTGGATATGACGGAGATGACTTGATGGAAATCTCACTCACTTTGAGATTTGACAATTGTGTACTTCAGTACTGATTTAGCATAAAGCAACAACAAATGTACAAGTAAAGTGCCTGAGCTCTTCGGAGCTTGGGTTTCTTTTTGTTTTCAACCTGCTCGCCAAGCCAACCAAGCCTCGGCAGGTATCTCAACATATATATCCCTTTCTGTTCTTCTCCCTTTCTGTCAACTTTGGGTGACACCCAATTTTATGCTACTATCCGGACGAATTACAATAAAATAGTACGAAATAAAATTTCGAAATTCTTCAACGAACTACGAATATACACTAAGAAAATAGAAATTGCACATTCGTATTTTTCTGTGTATAATATGTATGATAAAGGAAGCATCACATGCTTGCCTGCTCAACGTTGAATTAAAGAGGTTAAAGATGACAAGAAAAGGTAATGACGTATTTACCGATGGCCAAGGTAAACCAGAAGGATCAATGGCCGCCGGGTGGGGTGGAGAACGTAAAGATATTCTCCGTGACGAATTTGGGTTAGAGATTCCAGTAGAGGATGTCCCGTTGCCATCAAAGGGTGTTGTATACCCTGAGGGTTCACCCTTGCATATGGCAGAAACAATCCAAATACGAGCAATGACTGCTAGAGAAGAAGATATTTTGACTTCTCGATCACTCATCAAAAATGGGACTGTAATTACAGAATTGATCAAGTCTTGCTTGATTGATAAACGCATTGATCCCAATGACTTGCTAGTTGGTGATAGAAATGCACTGATGGTTGCTTTGAGAATTACAGGGTATGGTGCTGGATATTCTGCTGAGTTAGCATGCCCGGTGTGTACAGAAAGATCTAAGCAAACATTTGATTTAGGGGAATTGCCCCTTAAGACTTTAGACGCAGATCCAGTATCTCAAGGTGCTAACGTGTTTGAAGCAAAGATCAATGAAAACATGACAATCAGGTACAAATTCCTTACTGGCCATGATGAAAAGCAAATCTCGAAAGAGAATGATAGAAAGAAGAAGGCTGGAATTACTGGTGATACTTTGATTACTCAACGATACAAGTATCAGATTGTATCAGTAAACGACATCACTGACAGAACTAAGCTGCAGATGTTTACTCAAAGAATGCCAACGTCAGTATCTAGATCTCTTCGTAAAGCAATGGATGCTCACGAACCTGGAATTGAAATGAAACAATACATCACCTGCCCTTCCTGCATGGAGGAATCGGAGGTGAACATGCCGCTTGGCGCAAGCTTTTTTTGGCCTGACGCCGAGTGATAAGAAAGTATTCTTAGAGCAGATATTCTTATTGATGTATTACTGTGGCTTTTCATACTGGGAATGTTACAATATTCCAATTTGGCAAAGAGTTTGGTTTATCCAAAGGCTTAATGAAGAGATCAAAAAGCACATGGATAAAAATGGAAATACACAACCAACAAAAGCTGCTCATCAAAACACTCCCCAAATGAGGGAAATGATGGGAAGACAAAGGTCACAAGTTCCAGCAAATCTAAGAAGATTCACATAGTTATAGCGGAAGGGTCTCGTATCCTTCCGTTTCTTTTATATTACGGAGGTACACATGGAAACAGTGAAAAAGTTCTTTAGGTTCGTAATGTGGAAATCTCTGTACATATTTTCGTATGTTCCTTTAGCTATTTTTCTTCCACTAGCAGTAATATGTGTGAAATTTACTTTCGCTTTAGACATGCATGTAGAAGAAAGTAGAAAGAATTGGAGAAACTCATCGAAGGGAACATAGGAAGATGTATAATTACCCACAAGATAGGAGACTATAGATGCAAAATGAAAAGCGAAATCGACTTCTTATTGAGTCAGTAAGATATATCACTGGAAATCAAAAGAAACTTAAAGTTAAAGGTCCATCTAGATTTATTCAAGCTTATGACAAAGCTATTAAGGCTTCTCGTGCATTGTACGAAGAGCTTCACAAAAATGATCCTTCGATGAAGACTATAGATACTCTCGTAGAAAATAAAAATAAAGCTGCTCAAGCATTTAAGAAGATAACTGGCTCAGTTTGGCCTTTCTAGAATCCCATATGAAGATAATTACTTCAATGGAGATGCTCAATGGCAGGTAATCAAGGACCAAATCAGGAACAAGTTGATATAGCCAACGCTTTTAATGAAGCGTTGAAAGAATCGAGTAGTATTTTCGACAAAGTTGCTGAGAGTGCTACATCTGCATCTGAAAAGATCAATGATGCTCTTAAAGCTGCAGGTAAGTATTTCGATCGAAATGAAGATAGGATAAGCCAATCTAAAGAATTGACAGAAGCACTTAAGAAACTGCAAGAACAGCAAGAAGATTCTAATGATCTTATTTCCAAAGCAGCAAAGAAACTTCTTCCAGATTATTTAGATGTTAACTCAAAGCATGTAAGAATCTTAGGCGCACTAACTGTTGCTTATTCTGGAGTTCAAGAAGGTATAGAAGGCACCCTAGGTATTTTCAGGCTGTTCCAGTCAGGCATTATGGGAGGTATTTCAATAATCCAAGGTGCAGTTGGTGTGATCACTGGTATTTTCAGTGCACTTTGGTCAGCTTCTTCTGACTATTATAACAACCATTCCAGGGCTGTTTTTGTAGCTAACCAAGCCCTGGTAGAATCATTTGGTAATCTTAAAGGCCCAACAGGTTCGATGGTGAAATCATTTGGGACTTCATTAGCAGGTGCGCAAGATACTCTTGCTGCATCTGGAAGATCTTTATATACTGTTTTGGGTGATACTGCAGAGAGAATCGCTGCACTCGGCGAGATTGGTAAAGCATTCGGTGAAATGTTACCTCGATTAGGCCACCATGCTGTAGAGGCTGCTGGTTCGATGATGCTTCTCAACAAAGGGATGGGTGTTTCCTACGAAACTATGAAAGTAATGGCTGTAGAAGCAGAAGCAATGGGCGGCACACTTCAAGAAGAGTTAGACACTGTTGCAGTAGCTTCCGCACATATGGCGAATCAATTTGGGCTAGACGTAAAAGACATTGGTAAGGGATTCAACTCAATGGCAGCAGATTCAGCCCACTTTGGAGATATGACTTCAAAAGAGCTAGTGTCTGTTGCTGCGTATGCTTCAAAACTAGGTGTAGAGATAAAGAATCTCACAGGCATGATGGATCAATTTGACACCTTTGAGAGTGCAGCTCAATCAGCTGGAATGCTAGCAGAAGCATTTGGCATGAATATTGATGCAATGGGTATGATGATGTCAGACAACCCAGCAGAAAGAATTGATGAGCTTCGTAGAGCATTCCAAAATACTGGTAAGTCTGTAGCTGACCTTAGTAGGCATGAACTTAAGCTCTTGTCTCAACAGATGGGAGGCATGGATCTTGAATCAATGAAAAATGCTCTTTCTATTCCAGTTGATGAATTAGGATTTGATGACTTCGAAGATGCTATGGGGGATGCAGAAGAGAAAATGAGTGTCCAAGATGCAACAATCCAGATGGCTGAATCAATTAAAAAATTAGAGACTGCATTCACAAATCTTGGAAAGGGCCCTCTTCAATCATTTGTCATTGGGTTTGATAAAATTGTGACTCTTAACGGAACGTTCCGAGAGATGTTAAATGCCAATAATGAATACCTCCTTGTGTTCCAACAAGCAGGCATGGATATAGCAAATACAATTGCTTCTTGGCTGGGTGGGTTAGGTGATGTAAGAAAAGCATTTGGAGAGTTCTATAATCTCCAGGGTGCCAAAGACATGTTTGCCTCTATTAATGAGGGGCTAAAAGACTTTCTGCAGCTGCTTAAAACGGATCCTGCAAAAGCAGGTCGAGAGTTCATGGAGTTGATCATCGATGAAGCTTCTGAATACTTAAGTGGTGTTGGGGGTGGCCAACTCACTGGTGGGTTTAAAGATTTAGGTGCAAAGATCGTCATTGCGGTTGGCGAGATGGCAATCCCTCTAATTGAGAAAATATCTTCAATCCTTACAGATGTAGCTTCTTTTATTAGTGGTGGTGGGGTTGAATCTGGAATAAAAGATGCCACAGAATCAGGCCTAGGCGGTGCACTTCTTGGTGCTATGACAAATATCTTCGATTCTCTTAAGACATCATTATTGCCAGCATTAGCGGATTTATTTTGGGCTTTGTTCGATAAAATAAAACCATTTTTGATCACTGCTTTGATTACTATGTGGACTGCAGTATTAATTAAATCAATTGTTACTGCTCTTCTCCAACAAGCCCTTATTTCAGCTGCTCTTGGTGGGTTTAATAAGTTTATGGGCACAGTCTCTGAAGGTGTTAATACTGCAAATAATACAGGTGCCGGTCCAGCTCAGGATGCTTCTTCTTCTATTATGGAGTCTCTAAGTTCTGCAGTTGATACTGCAGCAGATATGGAGCCTACAAATATCAAAAAAGCAGGCAAAAATCTAGGTATGAGTGCATTATATTTCTTAGGTCCTTTGTTGGCGTATTCATTAGCTGCAATTGGAATTGCTAAAGTTTATCAAGCTTCTAGTATAGAATTGAAAGATATGATAGGAGCATTTACTGCAATTGGTGGATCCATTTTAGCCATGATAGGCGTTGTAAAAGCTACAGAAAAAATGGGTAATCCAAATTATGTTTCAATTGGAAAAGGATTGCTAGCATTAGCAGCTACACTTGCAGTCGGTGGCCTTGTATTTATTGGTGCACTTGCTGGGCTTCAATATGTGTATAATAAGGCCGGCTTGAGGCCGAATGGCGTATCAGACATTCTGGGTACTATAGCTATGGCAATGACTGCTTCTGCAGGTATTATGCTTGCTGCAGGAGTTGTTGGTGCATTCTTTATGGAGCCGGCTTCAGCAACAACGCTGTTGCTTGCTATTGGTGCTGGATTAGTCGCTATGTCTGCAATGTTGGCCGGTGGTGGCTACTTATTCTTGCAAGCACTTGGCTTCCTGCAAAAGACTGCAGATAAAGTAAAGCTTGACGGAAATAGAGTTGAAGAGATATTAGGTGCAATCAGCATAGGAATGGTTGCAACTGGCGCATTTGCTTTGGTTGCTGCAGGTTTGGCAGCGGAATTCTTGATTCTGGGCTTGGCAGCAGTACCAGGTATGTGGGCTGCTTCAGCATTTCTAGAAGGCCCACTTACTGATTTTGCAAAATCACTTGGCATGATAAGTAGCCTAGATATCAATACGGATCAAGTAAATGAAGTTATGTCTTCAATGGCAATTTCACTGCTTGTCATCGGTGGTGCAGTATACATGTTTGGTAAAAAATTAAGCTGGACAGAAATAGCAAAAGGCTTAGTAGTTACGGCTTTAATCATAGGTGGAATAGGGTATTTTATCAATGAAATAAAAGATCCACTTCAGGATATATTTGATGGCTTTGCCGGCATTAAAGTATCCGGTGATATGACATCGCTAAACCAAAAAATGGATGTTATTGGTAAAATTATAGATGCGGCACAGACACTCGGAACACTCGCAATTGATGCGGCAAAAATTGCAATCTTTTCAAGTTTAGTAGGTGATGAATCTATCACTGATGTGTTTGGCTTAATGAGTGGCTTTATATCAAAAATAGGTGACACAATTACAGGTTTGGTCACAAAATTGCAGGAAGTATCAGCTGGGATCCCCGTAGAACAGCTTCCTGGCTTAGAAAGCATTGCAAATATTATTGGTGCAGTTGCAGCTCTTGCATCATCACTCATCGGACCTCTATCACAAATAAATGAAAATTCTGGCGTATTTGATCAATTATTTGGTCCTGGCCTCTCAGAGAGAATGTCTCAGATGACAACTGGTGTAGGAACTCTTTTAGAGGCGATTATTGGAAAAGAGGGTGGTGACAATATGATCAAAAAGATTGTTGCTGCTGTGATGTCTGCAACTGAAGGTGTTGATGCTGGAGTACTCAAAGCAAAAGCAGAAGCTCTCAAAGCAGTCTTTGAAGGTGTTGATGCTGTCATCGTTGCTGTTACTGGCATAATAGCATCTGGGAATGACAACAGAACATTCGTTGAAAAAATGACTGGTGCTGGCCCTACTAATGCAGTCATGAAAATGTTTGTGCAAGTCGCACAAATGTTTGGTGATGGATCTAAAGACTCTGGATTTGTTAGGATGTTTAATTCTATATCTGGAGCTTTAGCTGCCGTCACTATAGACACAAGTGTGGTCGGAAAATTAGAAAAACTTGCAGATATCATGACAGGCACAATGGATCAGATAGACGTAATATCTGATGCACTTCTTAACGATAACTTACATGATAAGATGAGGTATATTACATCATATCTAGATGACAGCGTTTTCAGTATGTCTATAAAGCCATCTGATGCAGTCGCAGCTATAGCAGCGGAAGCGGAGTTGATTGGTAAATATTTAAAATCAATGGAAATTGATTTACAGAAAATAGAAATGGAACCAAAACTAAACTCTATAATGGCTGTCTCTGGAAAGCAAGAAATTATAGTGAAGCCTGGTGCGGTCAATATGACAGTCAACTTTAATGTTACAATGGACGCTGAGCAACTTGCAGCTACAATGCATCAAGGGAATGACAAAACAAACAATAAAGGGTTCTTCGTACTTACAGAAGAAGCTAAGAAGTCAGAAGCGTTTAGTGGAGACCAATAAGGGGTAGGAAATGAACATTAAAGAAATTGCGGAATATACAGGTATTTTAGAGCTACTTGCAAAACACATCCCACCCGAAGAAAGAGAGGTATTCCTGAAACTCGCAGCCAATAAGATCCACAATTATCAACTTGTAGTTGATGAAATGGAAAGAGATGATAGAGAGGATGAGCAGAATGAGCAGTAATAACAGTAAAGATGTTAACTCAGACTCACAAAGAACCAAGCAGAAGTCTTCTGATTCATCTACCTTTGCCTCACCGAAACCAACCGATTCAGGATACGTTAAGCTTGGTGAATCGGATATATACCCGGAGAGAAAGAAAAGACTTAAGGATTATCTCTCAGGCACGACAAAAGGGGGCTCTTCAAATCTTGATGTTGCCAATGTTGATGTATCTAATAAGTATCCAATCGAGGCAGATGGGCCAACACATGGGTACACAGAAAGAGATCTTGAAGCGATATCAGCTTCAGCTGTAAATGCCTTCGAATCGATATCTGATGACTCAAGTTTCGATGGCTTGGACAAAGATTTGAAGAAAGGTAGCTACAACAGATCAGCTGACTTATCTACAGGCCGACAAGTCGTAGAAGTAGAATCAAAAATCAATGATGCAGATAACCAAAAAAATCCTTCAAGTCCAACTCCATCGTTGGGTAGTTCAGGAAGGTGGGGTAAAATTGGAACTCCAGGTTTCAAAAGACTTAACGTCAAGATAGAGGGTGATCAAACTGCAGGATCTAGGCATGGTGATTACAAGCTAGTCGGTGAAGACCCAACATCATTTCGAAACACTGAAGAATTTTGGAATAACTTCTTTGATGGCCGTTCCGAATGGTACGAAAAGCAATTAGAGAAAGATGGCATCAGAAGGAAAGGGATCTCATATGCTGGATTAATGCTTAATGATGAAAGGTTTCAGATCGATACTGATTTTGTTGAAGGTGACCCTGAGAACCAAGAAATGCATGAATCTTTGACAGGATTTAGTTATGGCCAATATTTCACTCATGACAATCCATTCGAGAAGCCTTTGTTTGGCAATAACAACACTATTGGTGAAATGACAAGTACAGTGCTTCTCTTCCTTGAAATATGGTTGCAGGGCCTGATTGGTGCGAATGCCGCAAACTTATTCCAAGTTCTTTCCAGGTATGAGTCAATAAATTTAAATGGCTCAGACAAAACTCCGTGGAACAATATATACTTTAATGATCCACAGTCTAAAGACCCAACTTTATATACAAAGGGGTCTTCTTCTTATCACCCTAAGCCCATTGAGTCTTTTCGGGAAGAAAAGATTAAAGAGCAGCTACTCAAAGGTGTCGATGAGATAAATGATGGTGTAGATAATAGTGAACCGGCCATCTCTGCCGAGACTGCGGAAGCTCTAAGTTCGGGCATCGCAAAGCTTGTTGATGAAAAGGCGATTGAAGCCCTTAACTTCCCATCGGCAATCTTGAAAGATCTTAATATTTCCGTTCCGAGAGCTACATTAACCTCTTTAAAGGGGTCAAGTCCACAGACAGAGGGTCTGAATATCGTCAAAGCTTATAACTACGCCGCTGCTTATGGCCTTGTTAATTTTCTAGCTAGCTATGTGGTTGAATCTGCTCTTGAATCTAAGAATCTTGGAATGTACGGTGCCATGGCAAGAAGTATCAAGAATTCTAGGCTTTTCTATAGAAGAGTACTCAGTCATGAAAACTCATATAATCATGTCAAGCGATTCTTAGGCGAGTCTAACAAATTCGTAAGATTCTTAAATACATGTGTTGCGTTAGGTGATATTCAGATAGCTCTAGATTTTGGCACAAGAGTTTCAGTCTCCGAAAACAAAGTACCACTCGATGCAATGGAAGATAACCGTGGGTTACGGATGGCTAAGTATCGAAAGAATAAATCTAGAAAATCTACATTTTCTATGAGTGATCTACCTTCTTTGAACTTGTACTCTTCAAATTCTTTTACTTTAGAGAACCATTCATTTTCTTTGGGTAATTCTAGTTATTTTGGTAGTACCTCACCACGCAACGATAAATACAAATCTGCAGAAGTCAATAATCGATTCAGCCCAGCTCAAGTGAAAGAAGTTGAAGATAAACTCGAAGTGGAACACATGCCTTTCTCTATTCAGGATCTTCGCACCAACGAGGTGATAGCTTTTCATGCATTCTTGAATAGCCTAACGGATTCTTATGCAGCTGAATGGTCTGCACAGAAAGGATTTGGGAGGCTTGAAGCTGCACAGATCTATGGTGGTGCTTCTCGATCTATTGGGCTTTCATTCACCATGGTCGCTTTTAATAATGAAGACTTTGACGAAATGTGGTATAAGATCAATAAATTGACAACATTGGTATACCCTCAGTGGAGTCGAGGCACAGTAATGGAAAATGATGAGCATGGTAAGTTTATCCAGCCCTTTTCTCAGGTTCCAACCGCTTCCCCTCTGGCACGTGTTAGAGTGGGGGATATTTTTACATCGAATTATTCAAAGCAGAATGTGGCTAGGTTATTCGGATTAGGGGAAGAAGGGTTGTTATTTGACAATGTAACTACAGATGTTACGGAAGAGAAAAATGTCTTAAATTCAGCTGGTGCAGAAGCACTTGGAAAAGTATTGTGGGATAAGGGCCTTAAGGCTCTTCTACAGGAGTATGCAGAAATAATTGATGCTGGATCCGAGTTTGAAGTTCAATTCTTCCCAAGGGATGGAGACACAAAATCTTACTATGAATGGCGAGGAACCTACTTTGGTGTAGGCTCCGAAAATTTGCACACTGCTGTCACTGTGCATTCCACAGTTGATACTATTGAAAATTTCTTCAATGCTAAAAACAATCCTATCATTCGAAGTTTTGAATCGACTGCAGGTCGAGGAATTGCCTGTGCTATTACATCAATTGGCTTCGACTGGAAAATGGGGGAAGTAGGCTGGAATACAGCACCTGGAAGCAAAGCACCTCGCTTCTGTGAAGTGTCTCTTGGGCTTACACCAATCCATGATATCACACCAGGTCTGGACCACAATGGGCTTAATAGGGCTCCGATATATGGTGTTGGGTCCCAAATGTCGAATATGAAGGGTGATCCACACATGAGCACAGATGAGTATAATGCCCTCCGACATAAAATCAGTAAAGATATGAATAATGCCTTGCAAGGTATCAAATCTAATGGGGGCTCAGAATGAAACGTTATGGAAAGGACAGGTACTTAGCTGGTGGTAAGAAAGCTTCTGCAGAAGGTGTTCCTAGAATACGAAAAGCAATTCGACTAGGCCTTCTAAGTGTGTCTGAAATACGAATCCAAGAGTCTCAACGATTGGACCATCTAGCCCATGAACACCTAGGTGATTCTACATTGTGGTGGGTCCTTGCTGCAACTTCTGATATTGGTTGGGGTATGCAAATCCCACCAGGCACAATTATTCGAATACCCAATAATTTATCTCAGATCGAGGCTCTAGTATGAGTAAACCCAAGTATCTTACATTTTCGAAGCTTCTAGAAAGGCTCAATTCTTATTTGGGAATTCGAGGATCTGATGACTTGATCAAGCAGCTGCTGGTGCCTAATCAAGCTATTGACCAAGAGAAGCAGGGCCCTTTCGAGAACTTGGCGTCTTCTTTGTTGAGTTTACAAGGAAGTGCACAAACTACACAAGAGTTATACAGTGCACTCGATGAGTACTGTAGGTCTTCTGGTGATTCGGATCAACTGCAAGATAAATTGAAAGATGGTGAATCACCCGTACTTTTAACTACTTTCGAAGGTGGCAGTAATCCTGAATTTGCATTTCAGCGAAAAGGATCGATTAAAGAGTTGTTGGCTCAAGATCAAACATCCTCTGTCCCTATCAACTGTATTGAATTAGCTGACTCTCGATTGGGGTTTTCTAACCGTGATGCTAGCACTGTTGCTTCATTTCTGAAAGTGTTGCCTTCTGTTGAGATCTCAAAAGCTGTACCATATTTTGATTGTAAAATTATTACGACTACTCGAGTAGACGATGTTGGTGATGTTACAGACCAAGCAAGGTTCGACAATGGAATATCTATCTATCGATTCCTTGATGGCAAGATAGAAGAAGGGAAAGATACTGAGAAGCAAATAGTATTAGCAAAATTCGCACCTGGCCAAACTGTACAAAGGGAGATCCTTAACAATACAACAGACCAAGTACAAGTTGATCTCTCAAATGCTAGTATGGAACTTTTCACATCACCACAAACATTGGTCAATGGAAATGATAAGTTTTATGATTTGGATGCTTCGAAAGCTGGTATTGCTGGTATTGGTGATGATGTAGGCAAGAAATCTATCTTAGACCCTTTTCGTCCTCTTATGACGTTTGAATCTTTTAATCTCTCAGTCACACCACACTCAGGTTTGATCACAACGAAAGCTGCAGATGTTAAACTTAAATTGCATGACCGCTCCAGGATGGGTGAAATTGCACCTCTCTTGTCACCGGCAAGACTGAATGAAGTCGAGCTCCACATAACTTGGGGTTGGTCTCACCCTCAGTCTAACCCAAATGAAAATATATATGGTGCATTGATTGACAGAATGAAAGTCACAGAAAAATACGGCGTCTCTAATTCTTCGTATACATTTACTCCGGAGGGGCAAGTCGATATTACCCTTAAACTGTATACGAAAGGCGCACAAAACATCGCTTTCGACCTTCTAAAAGGCAATAAAACGAGCCACCCAATAGATGTCATGACAGAAGCAATCACACAAGTTAGAGAAGCAGTTCGAAACCTAAGGGGAGAGGGATTCAATCTGAAAGATGACCTAGGCGCGCCAGACTTTCTAGGAAAAGCGAGTTCTACGAGGGGTATGTTGACTCTTTCTGAAGAGCAAGTCAAAGAATTAGAGGAATTCATCAAGTCATTGAAGAAAAATACAAAAAACAGTGCTGCATTCACAAAATTAGCAGATAGCCTTGATGCTGCAAAAAGCTCAACAAAAGACTATCAAGATGAAGTTGGTGAAGAACTAGATAAAAAGATTGCTAGCCTTAAAGATGGTACAGACCCATGGTTGCTTGCTCAGGGCCCAATTAAAGTAGGCAAAGTAACTGCAGTTCCAGCAATTGATATCACAACACATGTGTCATTAGCAAAATTCATCCTGCAGTTCGTTGCGGAACCCTTGTCACAATCTGGAAAGTTCAAGGAAGTCCAAACTGTATATTATGGGATGAACGATTTCGCAATGTGGGCCAAAGACTTAACTGTAGCTCAGTACCCTTTGAATATCAAAATCCTCGAGGGTATCTTCAAAGAAGAGTTATTAAAATCGCCCACCCTAAAAATGCAAACACTCCTCAACATTGTCCAGCGAATGTTCATGAATTCATCAGCCGATGACATATACGGATTTTCTTCTTTTTATTCTTATAATGAAGAGTCTGGAAAGATTGAACTTAATAAAAAGTATAGGGAAGATAAATCCGAAAAGCAAAAGCTAGCAATGAAAAAACATGATATCATGAAAGAATGCTATGGTGAAGCTTCTTCAACAATTCGAAGATTTAAAAAGCCTAATATCACAATGTTTGTTGAGACGCTTCCTATCTCAAGTGACGGAACTGACACTGATCAACCCGGGTCTATCCTTAGGTTACACTTCTTTGATAAAAATGCTACTTCATATTCGACATATGAACAACTTTGGCAAAGTACTTCAAAATCAGAGTTAGGTGTAATTGGCCAGTTTGCTAGTGCCTTAAAGAAGCAAAAGTATCTTTCGAAACGTAAGAACATCTCCAAGAAAGACAAAGAGAGAATCAAGAAACATAACGAAGCAGTCGACAAACAACAGAGAAAAGTTGACAATCTAAGAGAGCAGCATAGTAAAACTCTACAAAAGCTAGAGGAGCAGGGCCTTCTTGAACAAATTGGAAATACCGGTAAATATCGTATTAAAGGTGGCCCAAATCAACTTCGTGCCATCATGACTGCAAATATGCCAACCCTCAAGTACGGCACCGAGTTTTCTGGTATCCTCACTGCAAATCTGTCTACACAGTCAAATCCTCAGATGGAGACTATTCATATGCAAAGAGCTCGACGGAATCGGTCGACACCTTTAGATGGGGGAAGTGATGGATTGCCATTGCGAGTAAAACCTGCACAGCTCTCTTTAGATACCTTCGGATGCCCTTTGATTAACTTCGGACAACAGTTCTTCGTAGATTTCAACACAAATTCATCAATTGATGATATATATGCAGTCGTAGGTATTTCACACTCTCTATCACCTTCTGATTTTAAGACGCAAGTAAAGCTCGTGCCACTGCAAAAGTTTGGCCAATTTGGAACAGTCGTAGATTCACTATCTGATATTAAAGACATTGCAGATGATGCGGGCAAATAATTGTAATTGATTGAATATTCGATTAAATTATAACATGCTGTTTTTACATAACAAATATACAGGTACTAAAAAGATGATTGGATCCAAAGGCCAAGAAGATGAGTGGTTTTGGTCACCTGATTCAAATGAAGGTTGGTGCCTATCAGGTGACTATAGGTGGAATTCAATAGAGCCTCTCATGAGGATATATCGAAAGAATACACCATCCCTCATTCCGAAAAAATTTGCTAGAATGCTTGAACATTTTCCAGCAAAAAAAGGTGCAAATATATTCAAGCTTCTTGGGCCTACTTATTCTTCTTCCATCAAGGATCGGCTAGTTAAAGATGCTCATTGGCTCAATCAAAGGTCTTCAGATCCTTATTTTAGTTTCTATAGAGAAACCAACGAGTGGCTCTCGACTCTTCAGCCTGCAGTACTTAATATGCCTAGGTATAACTCAATTATCCACAATGGTACCGACATTAAGGCATCTGTGTACCAATCTGAAGACACAGGGCTAGTGTATATACGCCCTCCAGATTATGCACGAGACAGATCGAAGACTGGTAGGCTTTCAGTAGTTAATGGAGTTCGAGTCCTTACGATGAAAGCTGAGTATCGCAACATACTCAGAGATGCATGGCAGATAGATTTTGAAGCAATGGAACCTAGATTTTTATTGAGCTTATTAGGAAAAACAGTCAACGGAGATTTTTACGATTGGGTTGCAAACCAGTGTGGATTTAAAATCATGACTCGTAATCAAGTGAAGGTTGCTGTCCTATCTTCAATGTATGGTCATAAAAACCAAATCAGAGAAGTCACTGAGCTATTAGGCTTACATGTATTCGAAAAGGCTTTGCAAGAAGAAGTAGAGAGAGGCTGGATCAAAAACTGGTTTGGGAGACCTATATATGCTGGAGAAGTAAGAGGAAGACATTTGGTCTCTTTATGGCTTCAGTCTACATGTGCAGATGCTGCTCTTCTAGGTTTTAAAAACTTCTGCGTCTTGAACCCTAGCATAGTTCCACACTGGACAATTCACGATGCTTTAATATACACAGCGGATGATTCGACAATTTCAGAGATACCTACCCAGTCGAGTATAATTATCGAATGGAATGATAAGAAAATCGCGATGCCTTATAAGATAGGAAGAGTAGAATGAAACAAAATCTCAAATGGTACCTCTTACAAGAGAAACTCCTCAATGAGAAAGAAGAGTCGGAACAACAAGAAGCAGACTCTAGTGAAAAATATGGTAGCAGGCTTACAGGTGCCGGAGGTGTAGGAAAAGACTTCCAACGTCTCTTTTCAGTTTGGAGAAAGAATTATAAAGTATCTTTGGCTATATCAAAACCTTCGGAGCTATATAATAATCTAGGGATATCTAAGAATCGAGACTGGCAGCTAAATCTACAGCAAATAGTTAGCGCTGATAAAATCGGCACTATTGTAGATGCTACAGAAAACCTTAAAAAAGGTGTAGTCCAAATAATTCTCAATGCTTCTTGGCCTAGAATTACTAGAACTAAGAATGATTCTCTAAAATATATTATGTTTTGGATAGCTGAAATGCTACGAGGGACAGATCCTAGCATTGCAAAAAAAGACTCTGAAGGGAAAGTCAGGCCTTACTCAATCTCTGGATTTAAGATGTACATGAAAGGTAATGTGATCACAATCGTAAAAGGGTGATGTAATCTAGTAGCTGAAGTGTTACAATATACTGTAACATAACACACTAGGAGGCAATATGCCAGAGATTACTGTTTCAGATATCAAAAAGAACTGGAAATTCTTTTCAACTCTTTTAAATCGATTAGAAGATGATAACATCAATAACTTCATTGAAAGTTTAGGACAAAGACTTGCTATTTCACCTGCAAACCAAATTAAAGGCCAATACGGTGCGTATGCTGGTGGGCTAATTGAGTCATCTGTCAAGTTAGGGAAATCGATGCAAGCCCTTAATAATTTCCATGGTAATCCATGTGATGTTAAATCAATCTATAAAGTAGGCTTACTGCATGATATAGGAAGGCTTGGCACTATGGATCAGGATTTTTTCTTGCTGCAGGATTCTGACTGGCATCGTGAAAAATTAGGCCATCAATTTAAGGTAAACTATAGTTTGAAAACTACCCATCTCCAGCGTACATTATTCTTACTAAGCCAGTTTCAAGTTGTTCTATCAGAAGAAGAGTTTACAGCATTGTTAGGCTTGGATGATGGAGAAGCTAAGAACCAATTAGGGGCTATTCTACTTCATGCACGAAATATGTTAGAAAATGAAGAAGAAAACCAAGGATAAGATATAATTAGCCTGTATACCATAATGGGTGATAGTGTTTTCTGTCACCCATTTAGTTGGAGCCTATAATGAGAAGAAATTGGAAAAAATACTCACTAGTAGAAGCTGTTTATGGAGACTACCCTGAGGAAAACCTCAAGCCTTTGAACACTTTTGGTTTATGTACATGCTCAGATGAAAACTGCACATGTGGAGATATCTGTCAATGTGGTGATACTTCTTGCACACAATGTGGCTCTAAATTGGCCGAAGGTGAGGACCAAGAAGAAATTTTGACTGATGATGTTGAAAGCTCTGAACTTGAGGAAAATGCTGTAGGTGCAGGTGGAGTTGCAGGCTACACAGGCCCAATGGATGAAGACGACGAAAAACATGAAGGTTGAAGTGCAAACTAGTAGCAGTTTGCTATTCGAAATATAATTTAAAACAACAGTACCAATGATCAAAAAAGGAGATCAAGATGAGATTATCAAAAGGACAACTAAAGCGAATCATTCGTGAAGAATACTCTCGACTCAAGCGTAGAGGTTTAATCCGTGAATCTAGAAACATGAACCCTGTTATCATCCGATTGGATGAATTGACAGCTGGTGGTCGATTTGACCCTTCTGATGTAGAAAGACTCGGAATGCAACTCGCTGAAGAGTTCGATGCGAACGCATTGTTCGATGCTGAAGAAGAAGCTGAAATGATGGGCAATGACATGTATTATGCTATTATCGAAATGGCACTTGAGTGTTGTTAACATATCAGGTTCAGGCCAAGCATAAAGGGGAGCATTTTTGCTCCCTTTTTTATTGTTTTTTTAATGTAATTCAATTGTATCCAAAGTATTATTAGCTTGTCACCACACTGGTGACGTTCACTAAACAATAAAAGTTAAATATTAAAAATTGGAGTAAATAATGGCGATCGATTTTGAAGCTATTAAGAAGCGTTT
>ERZ807291.3447-NODE-3447-length-22363-cov-6.655594_pt1 | contig 22363 bp, 21 predicted proteins | sample MGYA00521257_ERZ807291 | MGnify/ENA primary metagenome ERZ807291 (study PRJEB31413, sample SAMN03169783) | marine metagenome | biome: Marine; feature: Water; material: Subsurface seawater | place: North Sea | collected 2011-04-28 | depth 1 m m ... | reverse complement strand
CAGCCTTCCAAGCTGGTGTCCTCGGTTCGATCCCGAGTGCCCGCACCATCCTTTATTCGATTTTAAGCTTTCTCAGATGAAAAAGTAAATTCATTCGGATTATCAATTGATCGTCTTAAAAAGCAATTTATTGATTACAGGGAAATTAAAATCTAGGACTCCTGATTGAATGAAATCCCCTACAATTAGATCCAAAAACTGACACCCTACTGCCGTATAAGTAATGGTTTTGCCTTTTTTAACTGTAAGGTACGCAAAATAGTCTTTCCTTTCATACGAAGACTGATTCTTTGCACTCGTAAACCTTCACTTTCAGAGGATAGTTCAAAACGAATGCGATAGGTAGGCAAAACAAAAGTTGCCCACAGACCGGGCCTTTTACTTTCTAAATCCATTTCTGCCTTCCACTCGCCTTCAACTTCGGTTTCGTGAAATCCGCTCAATGAGGCTTCACCTCCCCTTGACAGCAACAGTTCAACTTCACTGATTCCATCATCCATAACTAATATCCCTGAGTATGTACCCTGATATTCAGGGGTCTCACTGCACCCAAAAAGTAACAAAAATGTTAATGTAGTAAAAAATGCGACTTTCATAATTCTCTTATACAAGAGCCAATACTCGATTAAGTCGACCAGATACCCTCTTAATATCAGGTTGTCCTACAACTACAGTGCAACAGCATCTAGATTATTTAGATTTTCTACGAGCCAGGGATTTTAACTCGCCTGAAGATAGTGAAGTGCACTACTCTGGAAATTTTATTACTAAAAGAGAAAGTATGGACTCGAAAAGTGCGTATATTTCTCTCCTTCAAGAGAAACTAAACAACTTCAAGATGAAACTGGGATTGCGATGCAAACTATTTCATCCAGGGTAGCACCTGCTAAAAAATGCCTTGGCACATTCATATGGATACCGCTACAGGCTACCAATAAGTAATCTATTTTAATATTAGCTCGGACCTATCTACATTAAAACCTGGCCTAGTTTCCACCACTGCCAAGATTACGAAAGTACAATTCCCATTGTTCGTGACTTCCACTCCAGCTACAAACCAAATAGGAAATTCTGGGGGAAAGTGTGACTTAAATGGATCACACTATAAAAGTAATATCTTCAGGTAAATAATGTCTTTAATTTTGAATCTTCCTTTACTTCCGAAGATCAACCTGACTCCCCTTGAGAACTGGCCAAGACAAATCCATGAAGCATATTTTGCCTGTTAATTATTTGCCTACACTTGTAAAACGATACCTAGAGACCAAATGATGGACTCCCTTATTGAAATTTAATGTTAATGAAAATAACTCTAATAGTTGAGAATCTGTAAGTTTTTTCTTAGATATATAATTATGCTTTCAAATAATTCATTTTCCATCAACCAAGATAACTCCAAAAAATTTCTCATCGATGCCCTGAGGGAGACCACCAAAAGGTTGTCAGATAAAGATGTGGAATACCAGTGGGGGCACATGGGGCAATGTAATGCAGGGCACCTGATACAAACAATTACCGGAATGACCAGTTTTGAAATTGTCGAATCAATTGACTTCCAACTAGATGAATGGTCAGAACATGCAGTTGATTATTGCTCAAAAACTGGCTGCAAAGTCGATGACATTTTCCTGACGATTGAGCAACACGGAATGACTCATCAAGATATTGTTAAACTTGAAAATCTGTCCGACAGAAAAATCTTAGACAATCTAGATGGTGGGTTCAGACACCTCGAACGCAACAACCGAACGGATGTTATAGACTACATGAATAGTTACGCCGACCTTTTGGAGAATACAGAGCAACTCATATCCCTAAACCCTAGCAACTTGTAGTAACTTTTCATGACTCCTCCATTGTCATACTACTGGTAATGAGTTCAGTAAGTTGCATCTGGTAGTTACTTCTGTATTCAGGATAACAGTTATTACCATTTTCTTATCAATAATAATGATAAGAAACCATGTTTTGCTATTGCCAAGCACTGATTGGCAGTAGAAGAGAAAAATATGTAGTTAATCAGATAGAAACTGAAGAAATCGCATTTCTCCCTAACCTCAATGTTCTAGGTTCTTTAAATCATTATATCTTTTCTTATTAAAATTAAGTAAGAAATAAAAAACATCTGAACAACTATGACTTTTCCTTACCTGCACTTAGCTTCGCCCATAAGAACTATTAATATAAATACACAACAAGTGTATTTATATATTTTATATGCTATATTGCATTGTGATTAAAAATAATAACAAAACTAAAAGCCTTGCAATTGAAGTTGGTGACAAAGTTATTGAGAAAAATAAAACTCGTAATCATAAAAGAATAGGAGAAGTACTTTTCATTCGGGATGGAAGGATTCCAAAAGCGGAAATTTTAGAATTAAACCGGCATGATCTAACCCCTAAACAAGGAACGGATTTACAAAAGAATAAAACCTTCAGTATAGCACTCTCAAGTTGCAAAAAACTTAATATGTTGCGTTATGAAGAAAAAAGAAAATTTAAGATCGGAGATGTAATTCAACGAAATACTTCAGCAAGAATCAGATTTGGCACGATTGTTGGTTTTGTTCACCCAGAAGGACTTTATTCAGAATCCTATGAAAAAGGTTACAATGGAAAGGACCACTTGGAATGTGTCGAAATATCAGGACGTGCCGGATTACCAAGAAAACTAGACCCTGATGGAAACCCTAAGATTTTCATCACTGAACCCGACAAGTGCAAACATTGCGAAATCCTACCAATGGATCAGAATGGAGGTGTGAGAATTAAAAATTACTGGGAAATCAAAAAATCCTAAAAAAAGTGCGTGCCAATTAGATGGCACGCACTACATGGTTTATGGTCCATGAAACCCTTTCCTCTATTAGCATATATGCATTTGAGATGCCATATTGAGTGCTAAACAACGGTTGTTCGATTTTTATTCTCTTTATTATGTTAATTCAAAAATTGAAAATCTAATGTTTATTATCAAAATACTAAAACCTGTAAAAAAGTTTGTCATAAGTAAAAAAATAGCATTCATGTAGCAGGCAATCCGAGACTCACTAGACGAAGTCATAAGGAAGAGAGGGTATTAACCGCTATCTAATTTGAAAGTTAAGCTTCTACGGCACGGTTTCTTGCAATCTTTATCTCAAGCAAGGGTTAGGTTTCCTAAAGTAAAAAGAAATAAAAAAATACTTCTAACGGAATCAAATCTCCAGAGTTAGACAAGGTCCCCCTATCACATTGGCAAACTAAAAACCGCAAATGATTTCATAAACTCCAAAATGAGAAAAATTTGTGACAATTTGATAGACAAATGATCATGGTATGGAGCTTATGGGATGCTATTTTAATTCAGGTGCTGAAATAGATTGCCCCAGAGAACTTACTCTAGTGAAAGGCAAAGCACCCACTAAAAGATCTCCCTGTTCTAACTGCAGGCAGTTAATGAAATAAAACTTCTTAAGTAGCTGTAAAAATCACCAATCTCGAACAAGAACATCCCAATATTTATTCAAACTATCTAAATCAGGAAATGATTTAGCAACCATAGCACTATCGCTCTGAGCATCATGAAAATAAAATACTATTTTATTTTCAGCCTGATTTTTTTTGAAAAGATAAACTTGGGATTTATTGATGCAAACTTGGTTTCCCTTTTCATCTACTCCAGCCTTAATTACTTTAAGCTTTGCTTCTGATTGATTAAAAAATGAACCCATCAGAAAGCTTGCTAAAGCTAGCATTACAATACCTATTAATTTTTTATTATTTTTCATATCCATCCTTCCACACGAAGTTAATTAACTTAAAAAAACAAATTTTTCTCATTACGCAAAGCCTAATCCCCTGTTACTGGTGGAATGATTTAAAGAACTAAACTAAGAAAAGTTCAGCCTGACTGAAATGACACTTAAAAAAAATTACTCTTTCTCCCGTTTTTCACCTGAAAATATGGATCTCATTCTATGTTGGGTTGAAAGCGAAGAAGATCGCGTGTTGTGGTCTGGAAATTCTTTTAGCCAAGGCTTAAATACAGAAACTTTTACCAAGCATTTAGAAAGAAAGAATTTATTTGCCTTTCAGTTAACTAATTCAAAAGACGAAATTCATGCCTATGGTGAAATAGTGATTCAAGCTTTAGACCGAGTAACCTTGTGTCGAATCATTGTTAAACCAAGTCAACGCAGACAAGGATTAGGTAAGTTTCTATGTGAATGCCTAATATCAGAAATTAACCAATGGAATATGGTCAAAGAAATTTCTTTAAATACGCTTGCTAGCAATAAAGCAGCCCTTAGTTGCTATCAAAGCTTGGGCTTCAAAGCCCAAGGTATAAGAAAAAGAAGTCGACGACTAGGAAGGACTTGGCATGATCTGATCCTAATGTCTTTTTCTACTTCAAACCATTTTAAAAAGTAATGTCCGACCCAACTAGAAGTGGCGGAATACTTCTGTTTAATGGTTCCACAGCAAATAACTTGCAAATTTTAGTAGCACACCCTGGTGGCCCTTTTTTCAAGAAGCGTGATTGCGGATGGTGGAGTTTACCTAAAGGTGAACCCGAGGATAATGAAGAAATGTTTGATGCGGCGTTACGTGAATTCAAAGAAGAGACGGGAATGGATACAATAGGACCATACATCGATTTGGGTACGATTATTCAAAAAAATGGAAAAAAGGTTTTTGCATGGGCATCTAAAGGAGAATGGCCAGTCGGAAAGCTTCCTGAATGCAATAAAATCACAATGGAGTACCCTAAAGGAAGTGGTAAAAATTGGACTTTTCCCGAAATTGATGAAGTCAGAATGCTACCTATTGAAGAAGCACGTAAGAAGCTAAAAGATGATCAACATCCGTTTCTTGACCGCCTCATTGAGAAACTATAGATTAATAATTGAACTTGTTATTTATAAAATATGTCATGAAACCAAAACCCAATAAATCAATCTCATTAAAAGGAAAATCTATTTATTGGTTTGCCGCGCTTCTTATCATTATTGGTTTCTCCAGACATCTTCCCTTAGATTATCCCAACCTATTAAACTTCTCTCCTGTTTTAGCTATCTTTTTAATATCTGGTTCTTACATCAAAGGAAAGTTCTCGTTATTTATTCCGGTGATTGCAGTTATCATCTCTGATCTTTCTCTCAGAGATAATTACTCCACTAATATAATTGAGCCATTTATGGCAGTAACTCTTGCTTCCTATTTATTAATTTTTTTCTTAGGAAGAAAAATGAGTGGATCTAACTCCTCTCTAAAGATTACAGGAACAAGTATGCTTTCGGCTCTCGCTTTTCATGTTATTACTTGCTCCTTTGCTTGGATTGTAAACCCGGTTTACACAAAATCTTTAACAGGGTTACTTCAATCAATATTTATTGGGGAAGCTGGGTACGCTCCTTCCTATTTATTCCTTAGAAACTCAATGCTCAGTACAGTAATTTTTAGTTTAGTACTCGCTTATATTGCAAGTTCAATAGCACAATCCCAAACCAAGGATCATAAGATTGTAAGTCCTAGTGACCTTTTGAAAACAGATTAAGTACTTCTTTGACGACATGCCTCAAAGAGGCATACACCAGTCGCTACAGAAACATTCAAACAATCTACAGAACCTGCCATAGGTATCTGGATCAAATCATCACAAATATCAGCAGTTAGTCTTCGTATACCAGAGCCTTCCGCTCCAATAACTAAACCTAGGGGACCGGTTAGATTGGCTTTATACAATGAAACTTTAGCTTGATCGCTTGTACCGATCAAAAAAACCCCTCGGTCTCGTAATTCTCTCATAATACGCGCAAGGTTTCTTGCTCGCATTAAAGGAAGAGTCTCAGCGGCACCTGCAGCAACATGTCGAACGACATCGGTAAGTCCAGCAGAACGATCAGAAGGAAGAATCACGAGATCCACACCCGCTCCATCAGCGGAGCGTAAGCAGGCTCCTAAATTCCGTGGATCTTGGACTTGGTCTAAAATTAGAATAAAAGGATCTTTGTCTAGTTTATCAACAAACTTCAGACCTTCATCTTCATCTAATGTAGAAATTCCACTATTTGTGTTGGAATGAGTACGCTTACCCAATGACTTAGAATACCTTTTAGCCATTATGGTAATGGGGCTATGAAGTGATTACTGATGAAAATCGGACCCTTGATCTGTTGCGTTCACATATTCCTTGCGAATACAAAAATCTCCAAACCTTTCATTTTCAAGACGGTTCGAGGAGTAATCTTCAAGTACGGGACGAAGTTCAGCTATAATTTCATCATGGGTAATCGCTGGCTTAAAAAGCTTATTTAAGCGCATACCATCAAGTCCTGCACCAAGGTAAAGATTGTATTTCCCTGGAGACTTTCCAACTAGTCCGATTTCACCAAGGTAAGGGCGACCGCATCCGTTAGGACACCCAGTCGACCGGATTGCAATAGATTCTTCCCGCAGACCAAGTCCCTCAATCATTGTATCCAATTCATCGATCAAAGAAGGTAAATATCGCTCACTTTCAGCCAAGGCTAAACTACATGTAGGTAATGCTGTACAGGCAATAGAATTTAAGCGAAGAGCAGAAAGGCTAAGGGAGTCTGTGATTTGGTAGTTAGACAAAATTTCTTCTATCTTTTTTTTGCCATCCGTAGAAATCCTAGCTATGACAAGGTTTTGATTGGCTGTTAGGCGAAATTCGCAGTCTACTTCTTCTGCAACTTCACGTATCGCTTTTCTTTCACTTCCTTGTAGCCGTCCTCCTTCTACAAACAATCCGTATGCCCAACGCCCATCGCCTTCTTCATTCCAACCATACCGGTCAGTTGTAGACTCAAAGGTAAAGTCTTTTGCAGATTGAAGTACCCACCCCAATCTTTCGTGTAATTCATCCTTAAACCACTCAACACCTCGATCATCAATAGTATACTTCAATCGGGCATGTCGACGATCAGAGCGATCACCATGGTCCCGTTGAATTTTAACGACTTCCTCAGCAACCTGAATGACCTGCTCTGGTTTACAAAAACCAATAGTATCTGCAAGACGTGGAAAAGTGGTCGTCTTTCCATGAGTCATGCCAAGCCCTCCTCCAACTAGAACATTGTAACCAACGATCTTATCTCCTTCAGCAATTCCAATAAATCCTAAGCAATTAGAGAAAACATCAACATCATTTCTTGGAGGGAGAGCAACAGCGATTTTAAACTTACGCGGCAGATAAGTTTTTCCATATATTGGTTCAACTTCAGTTTCTCCAATTGAAGTTTTCTCTCCATCTAACCAAATTTCGGCATAAGCTGAAGTTGTTGGAGTAAGATGGTCATGAATCTGTTGGGCAATATCCAAGGCTTGCCCATGTAACTTTGATTCAAAAGGATTCGACGGGCTCATCACATTACGATTAACATCCCCGCATGCCGCAAGAGTATCTAGTAATGTGTCGTTAATCTCCTTCATGGTCTGCTTGAGGTTTCTTTTGAGAATCCCGTGCAATTGAAAAGCTTGGCGAGTAGTCAGTTTAAGCGTGCCATCGGCAAACTTATCCGACAAATCATCGATACCAACCCATTGTTTAGGAGTACAGACACCACCAGGAACACGAACACGAATCATGAAGGAAAATGCTTTTTCTTTTTTCTCCTTTATGAGCATGGCACGCTTATCTCTATCGTCTTGGAGATAGGTTCCGTGAAACTTCGTAAGTTGTGCATCGGAAGCAGGTATATTTCCTGTACTCTCGTCCGCAAGACTTTCAGCAATGGTGCCTCGTAGAAAATCACTTTCTTCTTTTATGCTTTCATTTTTAGAAAGCTTCTTAGAATTACTTGGGTCGGAAATCATATCAGAGTTAAGTATGACAAATTTTTTAAAAGAGGCAAGAGATGCCGTTAATGATTTTTTTGCTCTGCTTGTTGCAGGTCGCTAATTTGAAGGCTGGGATTAAAAGAAAGCTTTTGATCAACATTGCTCCATAACCCATCAGGGTCGACTACCGCACAATAAGCAATCATTGCAGCATTATCACCCGTGTGCTTCATTTCTGCAGGAAGGAATCTGACTTCCCGTAAAGAACAAACCTCCGCCATCTCATTCCTAAGTTTTTGATTATTCGCAACTCCCCCAGACAAACCAAACGATTTGTAGGCTTGAGTCGATAGTACTTGGGTTGTCATTTTGACTAACTGATCAACAGCAGCTTTTTGATAAGAGGCACAAAGATCAGTAAAACGGTTTAATATTTCCTGCTCATCCATCTTATTTAAGGTGTAAAGCAGGCTTGTTTTAAGACCGGAAAAACTGAAACGAAGATCATTTTTTTTTGAAAGTGATCGTGGAAAACTAAATGCCTTTTCATCGCCATCAGAAGCACGCCTTTCCAATTCTGCTCCACCGGGATAAGCAATACCGAGTAATTTAGCTCCTTTATCCAAAGCTTCCCCAACTGCATCATCAACCGTGCGTGCGAGCACTTCTATGCCACCATTTTGATTGATTTCAAAAAGTAAAGTATTACCACCCGAAACCAACAGACCGAGATGGGGTAGATATTTAGACCAATCTATTGCACCAGTATTACCTAAAGGCATAAAAGGAGAAAAGGCATGCCCACGCAGATGATTGACTCCATGGAGGGGCACTCCAAGTTGCATAGATAAAGTTTTGGCAATACAAATACCGATTCCGAGGCAACCGACTAAGCCCGGACCACATGTTACAGCAATAGATTCAATATTATTGGCAAAAGGAAATCGTTGGTTGGCAAGATCTAGCAGAGGGAAAAAATTGTGAAGATGTTCACCAACGGCTAAATCAGGAACAACTCCACCATATTCGGCATGCTTGGCAATTTGAGAGTGTATCCACTCACCTTTTAGCTCACCACTTTCACTTACAATAGAGACTGCAGACTCATCGCATGAACTTTCAATACCCAGTATCATATCTTAGGTTGAGCAATCAATCATTGTTATCTTTTTCATTATTCAGGAGAATTCGTTCAGCTTCCAATAACTGTTGATCTTCCACGACGGTAAACCCAAACAGATTATTAAATTCATGCTCATCTATCAATTGGGAGTTCATGTTACGTTGAACTCTCAACTTACTTTCATTCTCGTCGCTGCATTCAACAAGAATATGAGGAGCAATACCCTGCTCATGAATCGTAGATCCGTCTGGCAAATAATACATAGCGGTCGTGAGTCTTAAGCCACTGTTATCACTAAGTTTAAAAATGGTCTGCACTGAACCCTTTCCATAACTTTTTTCGCCTAAAGTTTTGGCCCGCCCGAGGATGGATAGTGCACCTGCCACTATTTCAGATGCACTAGCACTTGACTCATTGATAAGGACCACCATCGGTACCTTTATTTGGGGATTTCTACTCTGGGTACGAAACATTCGAGATTCAGTAACATCTCTTCCTTTAAGCTCGACCACTAATTGGTCATCCGGAAGAAAAAAGGCTGCCACTTCAATCGCCGAGGAAAGCAGACCGCCAGCGTTATCTCGCAAATCCAGTATCAAACGTTGTAAACCAAGTGTCTGCATTTCTTTAAGTGCATGTGCCATTTCTTTACTAGTACGGCTCGAAAATTGAATTAGATGAATATATCCAGTCTTATTTTCATCTACATAATATTGATCAACAGTAGAAACCTGAATCTGTCCTCGATTGACATCTAAACTAAAAGTTTTTTCTTTACGAATAACCTCCACATTGACCAAACTACCCGCAACTCCTTTAATTTGTGAACTTATATCATTTAGTTCCTGACCTTCAATGCTTTGACCATCGACCTTGATAATGAAGTCGCCAACTTCAAGACCGGCAACCTCAGCAGGTCCATTTTCAAAAACTTTGGATACCAAAACGCCCCGATCTATTTTTCGGATCATAATACCAATCCCAAAATACTGCCGATGAGAATCTTCCTGGAAAGCCCTGTATTGTTCGGGGGTATAATATGAAGAATGTCGGTCTAAACTGGAGACCATTCCGGTGATTGCTTTATCAGTTAATTTTCTAAAGTTGGAACTGTTTGAATCGTGATATTCTGTATTGGATATTCGTAAGGTCTCGCCAAATCGAAGCCATTGTTGCCAAAATTCAATTTCTAACCATGCTTTTGACGATGGATTATGCCAAAAATATGCAAGAGAGAAACCTGCCAATGAACTAACGATTCCAGAACCTATGATCCAGAAGATGAATTTTTTAGGAAATACCCACTTGCTTTTCACCATAAAGGAACTACCCAACTTATTGATTAAAGCCAATGCCAAAGCAGAACGAATTAACCAAGAAATCTTTCCTAGACCTTCTTAGAGGCAGAAGATCAATACCCTATGACGAATTTATTCAATGGGCTTTGTACGATCCTGCAATCGGATATTATTCCTCATCAAAAATAAGAGTTGGGAAATCTTCAGGATCTGATTTTTTCACATCTACAAATTTAAATCCGGTATGGGGTAACTTACTAGTCGAAGGAATTTGTACAATTCTAGGAGACCAGAACCCCGGAGAATTTGAATTTATCGAAATCGCACCCGAACCGGGGGTAAACTCACTCGATAAAATAACCCATCCATTTAAGAGTTTAAAGTCGATTCGGCTAGGGGATCAAATCGAACTTCCTTCATCATCAATCGTTTTTGCAAATGAATGGTTGGATGCTCAACCATTTAAAAGATTTCGATTTAATCCTGAAACTAAAAGATGGGTCGAAATCGGGGTCACTCTAACAGATGAAATTTGGCACGAGGTTCCTTTGCTACATTCAAATTCCAGTAATCATGTAGCCCTTAACTTTCCTAATCATTATAAATTGGCCTACACCATTGATTGGCCTGTCGGGGCAGATAGCTCATTGAATCATCTTTTAGGATTAGATTGGCGTGGGTTGTTCTTAACCTTCGATTATGGGCTGGATATTGAAAGAATTTTGAATGACTTCCCCGATGGAACGGGGCGAGCTTATAACAATCACCAGCAATCTAATCGTATTTTAGAAAACCCAGGTACCCAAGACATAACAAGCCATGTTTGCTGGAACTCACTCCATAAATTATTGGAAACTCATAATTTCAGTAATATAAATCTGCAAAGCCAGGAGTCATTTTTTATGAATTTTTCCCAAAATTCTATTAGGCGAATACTCGAAGAACCCGAAAGTAGAACTGAGCACTTAGGTGCAGTAAAAGAACTAATACACCCTCAGCACCTAGGCCAAAAGTTTCAAGCTCTGTATGGTATGAGAATCACCTAGTGTTTCAAACAATTACGGTGTGGTTGAGCCGAATGAACTAGGAACTTCATAAGGACATCCAATCTCGAACAGACGACGTACTCCTACCTCATCATAGGCTATATCGAAAAGCACAAATTCGTCAATTTTGCCACGCATGCTCCTCTTGTTCTTAACAGATGAGCCCTTGGGGAAATTACCGAGCAGGCTTGGTCCGAATGATAACGGCGTAACAGAAATCACCTTTTCCCTACTAAATGAGCGACCATTAACATAATGACTAACAAGCATGGAAGATGGGTCAAATGTTGTCGCCACATGCATCCAGCGGCCCAACCGCTCCTTACGAAATGCTACTGAAGACTCATAACGCTCAGGTTTTCCATTAACAGATAATTCTAGAACAAGCTTACCTTCAGGATTCACATACCAAGAAGTTGATCCATTAGAGTTAGAATCAGAACAGATTATAGGAACAGCAAAACCATTTAAATCATCCAATTTAATCCACGCACCAAGGGTTAGTTCGGGGTGATGACTTGGAAGGTCTAATCTGACCTGATCATTTTTTCTCTTAAATCCAAGTGCTCCTTTTCCTGCCCACCTGCCCTCCGTCCACTTACAACCAACAACAGCACCGTTAGATTGCCTGGATACATCATTAAGAGTACGTGACCAAGGGGCATGATTATCAAACGAATAATAAAGTAAAGTTTCCTCTGACTCAGCTATCTCTTGACTCAAATTAACCCAGGAAGAATAACGATTCTGAGATTGTTCCATAGAAATAAATGCCAAGTCAGCCGTTCCCATAAAAGGTTCGCTAGGCATTTCTATCCAATTAGGATAGCCGTAAGGATCTACAAATAAAGCCTCTCCAGTCGAGACTTCTCTAATAAAAGACTCATTAGCATCAGAAGTTCCCTCGTATTTTATCTTACCCTTGTAGACAAAAATTTCCGTGGACCCCCCGTCATGAACATGTAATCCAAATTCAGTTCCTAAATCTACGAGTCGACCGTGAGGAAGCTCAACAGAGAAACCTTTTGCTACAGGTGGTACATTTGCCCTCAGTTTACCGCTAGATAACGAACCCTCATTAGTACCTTCAATTACAAACTCTACTGGACCCTCAAGTATAACGGTCGCTCCTCGAATAAACTCAAGCTGAGCCAATCCATCAGAGATAGACATTGTAGCTCCGCCAAGAGTATCTCCAAGTTTAGGAGAATTCGAGGCCCCTCCTGACCACTCCAGCCCAACAGAATTTGTTAGAACGGCAAAAACTGATTTGTTAGGTTCACTCAAATTACTAACAGTTGTAACAAGTGATTCCTCGGGCTGTTTGAATCCGGAAATTGGCTCAACTTGAAACCCTTTGTAATTATAAATCGTAAATGCGGCTATTATGACTGCGGCAACTGCAAGTAAAGGGCGAGCAAACTGAATTATTCGACTTCCAAAACTTAGTATCTCTTCGTCTTCGGCAACTTCATCAGAAATGATTTCTTCAGCGTAGTGAGACAAGCTGGAAGACATCTCCATGAAGGCAATATATTCACGGCGAACATCAGAAGATTGAAAAATCCAATCTTCGAGTCTTTTAAGTTTTTGAGGTGGTAAGTTTTTCTCCACAAGGCCATTGAGAAGCTCATGTAATTCTAAAATCTCTTCGTCTGTTAAATTCATCGTACTTGTTCCGCGGCTAATTCAAAGGTGACGCAATCAAACAGAACTTTCCTGATACGATTTAAGGCTTTGTATGCTCCCTGAACAGTTCGTCCGCACGCCTGTGCAGCAGCGGATACATTTTTCCCTGACTCATAGCGGGTTAACACCATCCTACGGTCGCGTTCATTAAGCTTTTGTAAACAGCGAGAAAGAGCGACATGCCTTACATCGAGCTCCTCTTCCATTTCACTCCGGGTCTGCGTAATTACATCCAGAACTTCTTGATTGAATACAACTTTAGCAGTGGCATACTTTTTACGAGCAGCTCGAACTTTCCAGTATGCAATCTGGCAAGCCCAGGAGTAAAAGTTTGTTCCCAACTCGAAATCTTTAAACTTTTCACAAATAGTAAGGCTCGTCTCTTGAAGAATATCTTCCGCGTCACTTCTCGAAGGGACCAAGGTGTGAATGTAAGCAAAGATTCGTCTTTGATACTTCATCATCAGCTGGAGTAATTCGGAGGAACGGTCTGGAGAATCTTCGGGCATTCAGTTAGGCAGCTTGCTTGGATAGTCCTTTATTGCATATCTTGGAAGGCTTTTTATCCTTAAATTTTTCAAATTTATCGAGTCCCCTACGTGACACCTCGCGAAGAGCTTTATCAAGACTTTTTGATGATAATTTTACTGATTTAGTTTTCATGCGGTTCCCATTAGTCGACATGGGTTCAGTCATACGGTAATAAATCGTACCACTCGGGGTTTGCGAAAGTCTGGAGGTTAGTTGTGTATCTTGTTTTTTTCGACGTTTAATACGACGTAGACTATTAGAATGGCTCGAGCACGAGTTAGTATCTTCTTTGTCTAAGTCTCCATCTGCTTCTTCAATTACGCGCTGAATTGTAACTTCATCGAGGTATTTATTGCCGGAATCGTTACACGCAAAGCTTTCGTTGTACGAAACTTCATCATAAGGGTCATCTAGTGCCATCACTTTATGCGCTAAACCCAAGCTTCCTTTAAACTCTTTAGAAAACCACTCAACTGCTTTTTGAACAGCCCTTTTTCTACTATTACCATACATTGCAACTTTAGCTATGAAACAGCGATCGGCACCTAATCGTGCCTCCATTAGATATTTTGTTTCATAAATTAAACTAAAATAATCTTCGTAGGGAATTCTTAAAGAAATCTCGTATTTTTGGAAATCATTGACTTTCATCATGGCTTTATCTCCTTTCGGGCGTTTTGGACTGGTTAACTTATATTGTGAGAACAACAACAAATAGTCCACACCCCAAACATTAGGACATAAAACCTAGATTTTTTGCCTAGGTCATTGTAAAACCTTATGAAAAGCTATTTTTTGAGTAGGTTTTCGATTTCAGACTTCAACCTTTCACCCATACTCTGAGTAAATCCTACATGGACATGGCGAATGATACCATTTGAATCAATCACCACTGTTTTAGGAATCCCTTGAACATTGTAAGCTCCACCAATATCCTGTTTTCTATCTAAAACAACCGACAAACTATCCAATTTCTTACTTTTTAAAAACTGGGAAATGGTTTTTTTATTTTCGCCCTGATTCACTGCTACTAATAAGAATTCATTTTTGTTAAAACCTGAAGTCTTCTCAATGAGCTCTGGAAGTGCTCTAACACAAGGACCACACCAAGTTGCCCAGAAATCAAGCACCACCACTTTTCCTCTTTGATCACCTAGTCTAAAGACACTGCCATCAAGCTGCTTTGCTTCAATTTCTGGCGCTACTTGGCCAATCATGGGATCAACTTTAACCACTGCATCATCTTTCCCTGATGGAGGCAGCACCTGCATTCTCTCGAATTCCTTTAAATCTTCTTCCAATATGTCCACTCGTACGAAAACATTATTTCCCACAGCTTGTGTTTTAATTCGAGACATAATCGCAGGTGCAGCTTCGTCCTGCTTAGCCATGGCTAATTGAGCCATACCCAAGCCACCCTGAGCCACCGTCCACAAACCTAAAGCTGACTGAGTGTCTTTACAGTTCACGCAAATCTCAACTCCTAAAGACTCATCACGAAAGCTAACAGCAAGACCAAACTCTCTGATTCCTTTGATAGAATTAGCTAAGCCTGCAAACAGAGGATTTTGCTGCTGAGTATTAAATTCAGGTCTTTCCCAAACAGCCGGGTCGACCCTTATACCAAGAGTAACCTGACGGTCTTTAGCCATCGCATTCAAACAAGCGAGTGTGGAATTTTGATCTGCGACCACTTTGCTACCGCCCTTTTTCTCTGGCAAGCCAAGTTGAATTTTTGACTTATTTTTATCTTGGGAAATAGAGAATATCAAGTCCGTGTCGGAAAAGACCTGATCCAAAAGCTCGGATGGCATAGTAATTGAAGAAGACCCCCCTTTCCGACTTATCGTCTTCTTTACTTTCTTTCGATATTCCTCTCCTTTCTCTTCACTAATTTTATCTAGTATAAATGCGAACATCTTTATCGCATCAAGCTTGCCTTTAACTATCGCCGAAAGTTCGAAATCCAATTCAGAACCAATTTTTGGGGACCTACCCTCCTGTGAGGCTTTACTTATTCCATCCAATCCCTCAACCGTTAAACTAAATTGGACAAGGTCATCAAAATTGATCCCAGTTACCTCTATAATTTCTTGAAGATCTTTGTCCATTTGCTTGGGATCTGAAATATCATTAGCAACTTCTGGATATTTCTCAGACAGCATCTTGTAAAAGCCGCTCTCTTTGATGGATTCAATCTGAACTTGAAAAAATAATAAAAAGGAAAATAGAAAATCTGCACTCATGGTAAAAGAAATTTAAAATTGAACAAAAATAATAGAAAATCAGGAAAGATTATACCTGTAAACATTCGTTTCTCTGGTTTTATAGCCTAAAGACTGGTAAAGTATGTTTGCACCTTCTCGGCTAGGTCTGGATGTCAGATCAATTGATTTCACTCCCAACTTCCTTGCCTTTTCAAGTGCGTAATCCATCAATGCCTTGCCCAGTCCTTTTCCCCTTGCGTTTATATCCACCACCACATCTTCAATCCAAGCCTTGCTTCCAGTCGGAATTTTTAAAATTACCAAGCTAAGCATGCCGATAATTTCGGCCTCTTCATTCGTGCACACCAAAACAAAAGTGCTACCTGAACCCGTTAATTCCATCAGTTGATCCATGGTTAACGGTCTAGCTTTCGAGGATAATTGAGGCAGCAATTGATTAATCGAGTCAAGGTCTGATGGGGAAGCTTCGGTAAGTTCTGAAATATTTGTCATTTTGAAGTTTTATTATGTAGTCATCGAAAATCATTGCGAGTTGGTATTCAAATTTTTTGTAGATTTTAGATTCAACGGCCAATGAGGAATCTAAAATTTAGTTTCATCCTGTAATATTCCATTGCACTCATCTGTTTTGAAAACATCTTTATTTCCATGCCCAGGAGTTTCCTACAAATCCTCTTCCAATATTATATACCAATTACTTTTTGTTGCCTTTCCGTTTTTTCAGCTGAGAGATTCCAGATCCCAGGAGAGAGACCTATGTCGACAGACTTTCATGCCTTTGTTGGAGGTGATATTCAAATCGATCCAAAAACTAGGCTCAAAAACGGCACAATGCTCGTCCAAAATGGGATCATTAAAAAAGTAGGGCAAAATATTTCTGTTCCATCCTTCTATCGTGAATGGAATTGCTCAGGTAAAACAATTTATCCTGGACTTATTGACCCCTACAAATTTCTAGGAAAGAAGGATGCACTTCTTTCCCTCGGTCACCGGGAAAAAATGGTTGCTCAATCCAATCTGTCTTTCTTTGGTTTACCTGAAAACTCATCGGACAAGCAAATTTCCACCTTTGGCATCGCTGGGGTTCATCCAGAAAAAAGGCTCATTGAATCCTATGACCATCAAACAGATCCATGGATAGATGTACGCAAAATTGGCTACACCGCGGTACACCAAGTTCCAAACGAAGGAATCTTCAGGGGTGCGGGTATATGTATGCTGATTTCATCAAAGCCTGATGATAAAATCATCTTAAAGGAACGAACTCCCCAAATCATTGCCTTTGATCCAGTAGGCAGAAAGTCTTCTCCTTCCGTTTATCCAAATTCTCTCATGGGAGTTATCTCCGTGATTCGTCAGACTTTCCTGAAGACTGACTATGCAAAAAGAATGCTAGGTTTTCAGAAAGCTACTACATTTTCAGGACAGCCATTTGTAGCACACCAAGGGATCCGTAGCCTCCTTGAAGTTACAACTCCAGAAAACAAGATCCCAACATGGTTTGAACCTGGCAGCACCCTGATGATTCAAAAAGCGATTGAAATTGCCAAAGAATTTAACCTCAAGAATTCCGTACTGGTCTTAACAGGTGAAGAATGGAGAAGACCCGACCTTGCCCTTTCCACCGAGTACGATTCCATTCTCCCTCTACATTTTCCGGCAATTCCTCAACTACCTGATGAAGAAGACTGGGAACAAATTTCATTAGACCAACTCCGTTCCTGGAATCACGCTCCGGAAATGGCTAAACTGGTTGCCCAACAATCTAAATCCCTTTCATTTACTACCTCTGGTTGTTCCAGTGATGAATTTCATAAAAATTTACTTAAGTCGATTTCTCATGGATTGACCGAACAAGAGGCACTTGCAGCTCTGACTGTAAACCCTGCAAAAATCTGTGGAATCTCGGCGTTCACTGGGACATTAAATACCGGTAAAATGGCAAATTTTTTCATTGTAAACGGAAATTCTTATTTTATTGAAAAACCTCAACTCCACTCCACTTGGATCTCCGGGATAGCGGAATTGTACAGCCATAAACCCAAACAACTGGACACCAATCAATCCTCCACAATCTTCAATAAGAGTAAACTAATTGCAAGCTACCCAAATGCTAATCGTGGACCGATCGACCAACCTGAGTTAATTCTTTTTAAGGATTTTACCCTCTGGACATGTGAAGACTCAGGAATACTCAAGGATCATGATATTCTTGTAAAAAATGGTAAGATTCAAGAAATAGGTAAAAACCTTACGATTCAACCCTCACCCGATGCACGAATAATAAAAGGAAAGGGAAAGCATCTGACCCCAGGAATAATAGATTGCCATAGTCATGCCATGATTCTTGGTGGTGTGAATGAATCGACTCTCCCATCTACGGCCATGGTCAGGGTTGAGGATGTAATCAACTCCGAAAGCATCAATATTGAAAGGCAGCTTGCCGGCGGCGTTACAGCCTGTAATTTACTCCACGGATCGTCCAATCCTATTGGTGGCCAGAATGCCGTCATTAAATTGCGTTTGGGTGCATCGCCACAAGAGCTCCTCGTTAAAGAAGCCCCTCCCGGCATCAAGTTTGCATTGGGAGAAAATGTAAAGCAGTCAAATTGGGGGGATAAATATAAAACGAGATTTCCTCAATCAAGAATGGGTCTAAAAACATTTTTTGAAAATCGCTTCCATGCAGCTCTTGCCTATGAAGAAAAAAAAGACGAATTTGCCAAGCTAGGAAAGCCTCATTTGCGGGACCTTGAAATGGAAGCCATTCTTGAGATTATTCATGGGGAAAGACTGATTCATTGCCATTCTTACCGCCAAGATGAAATTCTTGTTTTCCTCCGAACAATGGAGTCATTTGGAGTCCGCGTGGCCACTCTACAGCATGTCCTCGAAGGCTACAAGGTGGCTGATGAAATTGCCAGGCATGGGGCTGGTGCCTCTACTTTTTCCGATTGGTGGGCTTACAAATTTGAAGTTTATGATGCTATACCTTATGCGGGTGCTATAATGCATCAACGGGGATGCATAGTAAGCTTCAACTCCGATTCACCCGATCATGCAAGAAGGCTAAATCTGGAAGCAGCCAAAGCAGTTAAATACGGTAGCCTGTCAGATCAAGAAGCTTTGAAATTCGTCACCCTCAATCCCGCAATACAACTCGGCATTGATTCCAAAGTTGGATCTCTAAGAACTGGAAAAGACGCAGACTTCGCCATTTGGACAGCCCACCCTCTCGACTACAGGGCGGTTTGTGACCAGACTTGGATCGAAGGCAAACTGTACCACGACCTGAGGCATGTGAGAAAACGGGACAAAGAACGCCAAAGAGAAAAGAGCGAATTGCTCAGCCTGGCCAAACAAGCAGTCGACAAACCAGACAAAGAAAAGCCCACGAAATCTGCTCTAAGAAAGTTTTTTCAATCGTCCCTGGAGGTAGCCTGCGATCTGAATACCCACTCTTGCAGGTCACATGATTGTTTAAAGCATGGAGGTAACCTATGATGAAGCTGACCTTGTTATGGTTCTTACTCGTTTCGTTTCACAGTTTGGTTCCTGCACAAGAGTCTTTTGTTTTTCGGGCTAAGAAAATTCAAGTGACTCCTGATTTGGTTTATCAGCCCGGTGAAATTTTAGTCCGTGGGACCAATATCATTCACATTGGTGAATCCATTCAAAAGCCAAAAAAACATAAATTTGTGGATTGGAGTGAATTTGAGATATATCCTGGTCTTATTAGTCCAGGCTCATCTTTGGGATTAGCTGAAATCAATGCAATCAGACCTACCCGCGATGAAAAGGAAGTGGGCACTCACACCCCCGAAATCGAAGCATGGACTGCAGTGAATCCTGACTCGGAATTAATCCCGGTTGCCAGAGCTAACGGCATCACTCATTCACTCATTGTCCCCATGGGCGGAACCATTTCAGGAGTATCCGGGCTGATTGCTTTGGAAGGTTGGGGAATTGAAGAAATGACAATTATCCCGAAAGTTGGGCTTCACATTTGGTGGCCTGGACAAGGCTTATCGATACCTGACCGCAACACAGAAGCAAAATCAATAGAAGAACAAAAAAAAGAGATATTAAAAAACCTCGAAGATATTGATGAGTTTTTCACTCAGGCAGGGGCATATGCAAAAAGAAGACTGACTGCTCCAAAAAGCAAAACGGAATTAAATCCGAGTTGGGAGGCGATGATCCCATTTGTATCCAAAGAATTGCCCTTGATCATTCATGCAGAAGAAAAAAGACAGATTGCGTCGGCCTTAGATTGGGCGGAAAAACGAAAATATAAAATCATAATTTCTGGAGGAAGGGACGCTTGGAAAATTGCCGAACGGATTGCAACCATGAAAGTACCAGTCATTTACCGCCATGTATTCACTGCACCTCATCAAAGTAATTTACCTTACGATATCTATTTTAAGGCCCCAGGGATTCTAGCCAAAGCAGGAGTGGAACTTTCAATTGGTCTCAGACTTGGTGCGTGGTCTGCAGCCAACCAACGGAATCTGCCCTACCATGCGGCTCATGTCATTCCACTTGGTCTAGAAAGAAAACATGCACTCGCGTCGATAACCCTAAACCCAGCAAAATTTTTGGGTATAGCGGATCGGCTCGGTTCTTTGGAGCAAGGTAAAGAAGCCACTTTCATTGCATGCTCTGGTGACATATTTGATCTCCGTTCCACGGTTAAGAACATGATTATTGCTGGGAAGATGGTTGAACTGAGCAGTCGTCACACCCGTCTATTTGAGAAATACCAAAAAAGACCGAGACTGGACTGATTTTTGTAAAAAAAAGACGCGTGGTTTGCCCGAACCACGCGTCATGTTTTGAAACTACTCTCAATATTTCCTTGCCTGTGAATAAAAGAGTAGAGTTAGATACTCATAACTTGAAGATTTTAATATAGGACAAATATTTAGATTTTTCGGCCTTATCTTGTAACAATTCCGTAAAAACAAGTCGTTTTACTACTTTAACGCATCCTTAGAATCGACAAAATACTCCAACCTTCGAGAGAATTCTCCCTTGGGTGCCGTAATCGTAAACAAACTTGGATCCAAGCCGTACCTCCGATGATCCCGAAAAAAGGTAACCGAATTGAGTGTCAACAATACCTCTATCCTGGATTGAGAAGCATTGGTTATCTCAATTAATTTGGGCATGGGGTTCATTTGCGAAATCAGAGCCCAAGCCTCCACTGCACGCAACTGAACCATTAAATTTGGATGTTTTAGTAGATCTGGCAAAAAGGCATGTAAGGATTTCGCCTGTCCGCCAAATTTAGCTGCAACGAGACATGCCCAGTATTTTTCCCACTCGGTTCCGGAAGATAGTATATCTTTAAGTTGATTCTCGGCTTCCTGAAAAGACAACAAAGCCAAATCCGAAATATCTACTAATTTGGCTATTTCATCGGATCGTTTTTTTCCAAAGGAAATAGGATCCAATAATGCATTATCTATCATATAGCTTTCCGGATAAAAGCTCAGGTCGTTAACTTCCTTGACCTTCTTGCTCAATTTAGTTCGCATTTCCATTAACTTTTCATGGAACACTCGATTTTTTGATAAATCATTCACTTCATAAGGATCCTGAGATATATCAAATAATTGCTCAGCGGGTTTCGGTAAGAAAAACTGTTGTTGCTCCACATTTAATTCCCCACTCTTAAATAGTTCGCGCCATTCCGTAAAAGCAAGCATCCGGTACCTATAATTATTCTGAAGTCCATCCGGATAAAACCCTTGGTAGTTACGAATGTATTTCCATTTTCCCTTTCTTAAAGTCCGTACCATATCATACTTCTCATCGAAGCGGTCTGCATAACCGAAGGTTTCATCCAGATTGGCCAAGGCTTTTCGGTTTATTCCCTTTCCAAAAAAAGGTTTCCCATCCATGAAGTCAGGGACATTGATTCCTGCGAGATGAAGAATCGATGGACCAAAATCTATAAAACTCACAAAGCCATCAGTCCGACTACCATTTTTATGATCAATCAAATGCTTAAAATTTTCCGGAATCCTTACTACCAAAGGAATATGAAGACCTGTCTCATATGCATACCCCTTACTCCTTGGAAGCACACCGCCATGATCACCAAAATAAAAGATAAAAGTGTCTTCCAGTAGTCCATCGTCTTTAAGTTTCTTAAGTTCTGACCCAACCAAATTATCAATAACACTCATACGGTCATGGTATCGGGCATGCGTATAACGAAAGATTGAGGTATCGGGATGATAAGGATGAAGTTCTACCTGACCGACTGGCGTGATGGTAGTCTCCTTTTCCATCAGCGTCTGATCGAAATGAAGAGAACCCTCATGAGACTCCCCCATGGACCGCATGTAAAAGAATGGGATTTCTTTGTTTGGACGATTTCTCCAGGTTGCCTTATTACTAGACTCATCCCAGGGTTTAGTCCCAATGTACTTAAAGTTGTAATCCAGTTTACGGTTATTGGCACAAAAGTAACCAGCATCCCGAAGAATAGCGGACCATGGTAAAACTCCCTCTGGCAAAGTGGCTAATTCCGCTTTCCGATGATATTGAAAACCACCTCTTGGCGCCAAGATGCCGGTGGCCAAAGTTGAACGGGCGACCGAACAAACCGGTGCATTGGAAAAAGCATGATTAAATGTCACCCCCT
>ERZ807291.3430-NODE-3430-length-22489-cov-6.426852_pt1 | contig 22489 bp, 23 predicted proteins | sample MGYA00521257_ERZ807291 | MGnify/ENA primary metagenome ERZ807291 (study PRJEB31413, sample SAMN03169783) | marine metagenome | biome: Marine; feature: Water; material: Subsurface seawater | place: North Sea | collected 2011-04-28 | depth 1 m m ... | reverse complement strand
ATCCTCCCTTGGATCAGCCCGCCAGTTGTTCCAATTTATATGACGACGGACAGACTTTATGATCACCAGCAAGCTGGGCATCGGGACCCGCGTAAAGGTTCAGTTCCCGGGGAGCCGGGCTTGTGCCGCAAACATGGATGCAAAAGATCCGGAAGGCGCTGTAATATTTGCGTCGTAGGTTTCGAGCAGTCTTGTAAAACCGGACCATGTTTGGGGAGGATCATATGCTGTTTACTCTGGTGCGAACTGACAAACCCGGACAGGCCGACCTTCGTGCGCGCCTTCAACCCGAACACGCGGCCTATCAGGCGCCGTTCCTGCCGATGATCACCTTCGGGGGCGGATTGGTGCGCGATGGCGTAGACACATCAGGTGATGTGGATATTCGCGATGTCACAGGAAATGTTCTGGTCTTTGAGGCCCCGGACCGCGACACGGTTGCAGCATTCCATGCGAATGACCCCTATACCCGCGAAGGCCTCTTTGAAACGGTGATCATCGAACAGCTCTGGCAGCGCGTTCCCGAACCGAACGCCTGAAGCGGCGAACTGCGGGGGCATAAAGCGTTGTTTCGAAATCCCTCAAAGTCAGAGATCATATAATATTTTCAACCGGTTGTGAGTGATTGTGCTGAGCCTACGGGCTTGGCTGATCACCGAATTGGGGCTCAGGGGGCATTATCTTGGCCGGATTTGTGATTTTGGCAGTGGCGCCAAGTTCGGGGTTCTTTGAAGTGGGACGAAAAGTCCACTTGGCGGGCACGATCACGACCTGTATGACCGGCACTAACATTACCCTAATCATTTCGTAATTCTTGTCGCAGTAGTGTCATCAAAGCATTCGCTTCGTGATACACTCACCCGCAATTCTTTAAAGACGCCATAGGTGTACCAATTAACGACGCACGACCATTCGACGAAGCGGAACGAAAACGCTTCCATAACCTGCTGTTGCTGGCCAATGAGAGCCCCTATGAGGGTGAACGCACGGCGGCTCTGGCGGCTGCCGAACGCATGGCGAAATCCCGTGGGATGACGCTGGAAGAAGCCGCTTCAGGTGGTCCGGTACCCGAACTGCCCAAGGCGCCGCGCAAGCGCAAGCCGTCTGGACGCGCCCGCGACCCGGATACGGAAACGCGGATGACAGAAGGTTGGGTCGACGAGGATAAGATCCGCCGTGATGCGGCCCTTGAGGAAGCGCGCGAGCGTGGCCTGGACGGCGACGAACGCCGTCGCGCGGCCGCAGCCGCGAACCGTGTGCAGCGGCGGAACGGGCGCAAGCGCGAACCGAGAAGCCACGCACGTGTGTTGCTCGAAGAAACCTCTTTGCCGCTCGAAGAAATCAGCTCCATGACCGGGCTCAGTATGTATGAGCTGGTGGGTATGAAGCTTAAAATGCGCGCTGCCGGCTAATTATCTCAGCCAAACAGATTGTTTGTTGACGACGTCCTATTGACGTCGCGCCGCCTTCCACGTTGACTCTCCCTCTGAATGGGCACCAAGCCTGAACGAAGAATGCCCCTTGGGGCAACCAGGGGGTATGCGGTGAATTACGACAGCTATGAAGCCATCAAAGTTGAACGGAACGATCGAATCCTGACGTTGACGATGTCGCGTCCGGGAACCCTGAACGCCGTTGATGCGGTTCTCCATGAAGAGCTCTCGCGCATATTCTATGATGTCAACGCCGACCATGATGTGGATGTCGTTATTCTGACCGGAGAAGGCAATGCCTTCTGCGCCGGCGGAGACCTGCAATGGCTCAACGACATGCATGGCGACCCGTCGGCTTTTGCGCTGACGGTCTGGGAAGGCAAGCGTCTGGTGAACGGGCTTCTCGACCTTGAGAAGCCCATCATCGCGCGTCTGCCGGGGCACGCGATTGGTCTTGGCTGCACCATCGCGCTCTATTGCGACATCATATATGCCGTTGAAGAAGCCAAGCTGGGCGATCCTCATGTGGCGGTTGGTCTCGTCGCCGGTGATGGCGGGGCCGTCATCTGGCCGCAGCTGATTGGTTATGCCCGGGCCAAAGAATATCTGATGACCGGGGATACCCTGAGCGCTGCCAAGGCGGCCGAAATCGGTCTGATCAATCACGTTGTTTCGGCCGATGAGCTTGATGATGCTGTGAACAATATGGCCGCGCGTCTCGCAGGTGGCGCCATAAATGCCATCAAGTGGACCAAGGCATCGGTCAATGCCGGTCTCAAGCAGGCTGCCAACGCCGTTCTGGATACAGCCTTTAATTTCGAAGCGATGTCCCAGATGACTGATGACCACAAGATCGCGACCCAGGCCTTCCTGAATAAGGAAAAGCCGAAATTCACCGGCAAGTAGGTACGCATTCGCTATGGAGCATTTCCAGGAAGCCGAACACGTCACCATGCTGCGCGACACGATCCGGCGATTCGTGGAGAAGGAGATGCCGCGTGAACTGGCGCAGAAATGGGATCGCGAGAACGAATTTCCGAGAGAGATTTTCGATCAGTTGTCCGCCCTCGGCGTCAATGCGCTGACTGTTCCCGAAGAATATGGTGGGGCAGGTCGCGATATCACGGCGACCATGGTGGTGATTGAGGAGCTTGCCCGGCGGTCGATGGCCGTCGCTGTGCCCTTCATCATGTGTTCGTGCTACGGCGCGATGAACATCGAGGAAGTCGGGAGTGAAGAACAAAAAGCTGCGCTGCTGCCGAAAATGGCGGAAGGCAAATTGCTGTTCGCTTATGGCATATCCGAACCCGATGTTGGCGCGGACGTCGCGAGCGTGCGTACGACCGCGGTCCGCAAGGGTAATGGTGCGACCGTCACAATCAATGGTTCGAAACGGTTCTGTTCAGGCGCCAATATCGCCGACTATATCTACACCGTCGTGAAGAGTGATCCCGAGGCGGGTCGATACAAGAACCTTTCCATCGTGATGATTCCACCCGATGCACCGGGCGTAACCATTGAGCTTCAGAACTCCATGGGCATGAAGGGTGCGTCGACCTGCGATGTCACATTTGAGGATGTTGAGATTCCTGCCGAGAACATCGTCGGTGGCGAAGACGGCTGGAATGACGGCTGGAGCCGTATTGTGGGACCCGGGCTCGATGTTGAAAAGATCGAAGTCGCCGCACTCGCGCTGGGCAATGCGGCGGCGGCGGTCGATGACGCATGGGAATATGCCCAGGAGCGCAAGCAATTTGGCAAGCCTGTGTCGGCCTACCAGTCGGTGCGGCACATGCTTGTGGATGCCAAGACCAAACTGCACGCCTGTCGTCTGATGACCTATCACGCAGCCTGGCTGCTGGACGAAAAGAAGCCAGCCTCTGTCGAGACGTCCATGGCCAAACTCTATGTCAGCGATACCGCCAAGGATATTGTGTTGTCCTGCCAGCAGGTCATGGGCGCTTACGGCTACATCAAGGAGTTTGATATGGAGCGCTACGTTCGTGAAGCACTCCTGATGCCGATCATTGGCGGGTCCTCGGCGATCCAGAAGAATAACATCGCCAATCGACTGCGGCTTGCGCGCGAATAGGATCAGAGCATGCGCCAGGATGTGAGTGGGTGGAAAACCCGGCTGACCGATGAGTTGATCGCCGAGAACACAGCAAGCGGCATCTGGCGCAATCTGACACTGGCTGATCAACTCGCCGAGGTGCTGGCGCAGAACCCGGAAAAAGTCCTGTTTGTTGAGGATGCGCACCGACTCACGGCTGCTGAAATTGACCGACAGGCCCGCGCCCTCGCGAGTGCCCTTCAGAAACGGGGCCTGGAGACCGGCGACGTGGTCAGTTTCGAATTGCCGAACTGGCCGGAAACAGTGGTGATCGATCTGGCCTGTACCATGCTGGGGCTGGTTTGCAATCCGATCATCCCGATCTACAGGGATGCCGAAGTTTCTTACATCCTGCGCGATGCGGGCACCAAAGCGGTCTTTATCCCAACCTCGTTTCGAAATTTTGACTACGCCGAGATGATCGCCCGCCATCGCGAAAATCTGCCTGATCTGGAACACGTCATCACGGTGCGTGGAGAGACCGAAGGTGCGACAGGGTTTGAAGCTCTGCTTGCGGAGGGTGACCCGGAAAGCTTGCGGCTTCCGGATGTGGACCCGAATGCGGTGAAGCTGATCATGTACACCTCGGGCACGACGGGGCGTCCCAAAGGTGTTTTGCACAGCCACAACACGATCGACACCGAAATTCAGGCAATCTCGAAGTTTCTGTCACTCGGCGCCAGCGATGTCATCCTGATGCCTTCTCCTGTCTCCCACATCACCGGATACCTCTATGGGATCCAGATGCCGTTCACGCTGAACGCGCCGGCTGTGTTCATGGAGACATGGAACGCGGTCGGGGCAGCGGATCTAATCGACGAATATGGCGTGACCTTCACCATTGCAGCGACAGTATTTTTACAGGAACTCACGGACTTTGCCGAGAACAACGCCCGGTCTTTGCCGAGCCTTCGCTATTTTCCGTCCGGTGGTGCACCGGTGCCACCGGAAGTGATTTACAGCGCCCACAAGGCTTTTGCGCAATGTGTGTGCTCGCGTGTTTACGGGTCGACCGAGGCGCCAACGGTCACATTGGGTGTGAACAGCCGCGATGAGGAGCAACTCGGCGCAACCACTGAAGGCTATATCGTTGGTCACGAGGTCAGGATCGTCGACCCCGAAGGGCGCGATGTTACGGCAGGTGAGGAAGGCGAAATTCTATCCCGCGGGCCCGAGATGTGTCTGGGCTATGCAGCTGACGAACACAATGTTGAAGCCTTCGAGGATGACGGGTTCTTCCACACCGGTGATCTGGCGACCATCACAGCGGATGGCGCCATGGTCATCACGGGGCGCGCGAAGGATCTCATTATCCGGGGCGGGGAGAATATCAGTCCGCGCGAAGTGGAAGACGCGCTGCATGAGCACCCGGCGATTCATGAGGCTGCCGTCGTGGCGATGCCTCATCCGCGAATGGGCGAAACAGGCTGCGCTTACCTGGTGCTGAACGAGGGCGCAGAGCTGGCATTCGATGATCTCATCGCATTTCTGGGAGAGACCGGCATGGCAAAGCAGAAATATCCGGAACGGATTGAAATTATCGAGGCTTTTCCGCGCACAGCCGCAGGGAAGATACGGAAGAATTTGTTGCGCGACGAGATCGCGGGAAAGGTCGCTAAGGAGGCTGCTGACAAAGGCGCAACGCCCTAGACGATTCTTCTGAACAGTTGACAGGATTGGTCTCAGCGCACACGGTTACAACAGGGAAAAACCTGTTTCATATAGGTGAAAACACCAGGGGAATCGGGAGAGAACAATGGAACGCAAAGTCGAATTCAACAGCTGTGGTGACACCATTCACGGTGTTCTGCATGTGCCGGACGGGGTCAAGAATCCGCCTCTGGTGATCATGGCCGGTGGGTGGTGTTACGTGAAGGAAATCGTCATGCCGTATTATGCGGACGATTTCATGGAGATCGGCTGCGCCTGTCTGATCTTCGATTATCGTCGGTTTGGCGATAGCGAAGGCACACCGCGCCAGCACATCAACCCGTGGGACCAGATCGAAGATTATCGCAACGCGATCAGCTACGCCGAGACCCTTGAGGAGGTCGATACAGACCGGATCGGCGTATGGGGTATTTCCTACTCAGGTGGCCATGCCGTTTGTGTGGCGGCGCTGGATACTCGGGTGAAGTTTGCACTGTCGGTCGTCCCGGTCGTGGATGGCTTCCCAACCATGCGTCGTTGTCATGGTGAACGGAAATTCGGCGCGCTCCAGAAGCTCATTCTTGAGGATCGGGTCCGCCGTCAGAAGGGCGAACCCAGCCAGATGGTCGCGATGTCGACGACGGATCCTGACAATGTGGTGAGTGCGTGGCCGTTTCCGCATGTTTGCACGATCTTCAATGATATCAAGGAACGTGAAGCACCCAACCATATTCACGAGAACACGCTCGAATCCATCGAATTGCTTATGCAGTACGATGTGATGCCATATGCCAAACGTATCTATGAAACGCCCTACATGATGGCGATCGCCAAGGGTGACAACATCACGTCAGCTGATCTGGAGATCGACGTCTTCAACGCCATCCCATGTCCCAATAAGGAACTGGCGATTGTCGAGGGTGTCGATCATATGAGCCTGTATTCAAACAACGAGCATCTTGAGAAAGTTTCGAGCGCGCAGGCCAACTGGCTGCGTGATCTCTTGTTTGCTCCCGGTGCGCTTCTGGCGCAGGCCGCTGAGTAGAAAAGGAAGCAGAGGAAACCTCAGATCGAGCAAATCGGCGCGTTGCCGCGAGTTTGATGTGAGTATCGTGCAGGTCAGGTTTTCGACCGGTCGCGTGATCGTGAAAGACGATCAAAACACAAGGCAAGACGGACCTACGTTCGGAAAAGTCAGACGCCCTGTTCGTATCGCGTCTGCGGTTGGGAATTTCCCGATGGAAATAGGTACCGCTTTGCTGGAACCTTGTTCCCAGAACTAAAAAAGTCCTTGGGGAAACCAATAACGAAATAGGGAGGGTCTTGTGCCCAATAAAGTAACAAAGACAACAATGTTGGCCATTGCCGCTGCAGCCACCGCCACGGTCGCTGCGACTGCGCCGGCGAGTTCTCAGGAAACCATCAGCCTGACCGCCATTTCGGGCTATCCGCCGCCCGCCACTTGGGTTGGTTCGCTGGTTGACGCTTATATGCCTGCCGTGGATGCGATCCTGGCCAAGAGCGGCAACTACAAGATCAACTGGAACAAGGGCATCAGCGGCCAGATCGTTAAGCCGCGTGGTGAACTCGAAGGCGTTGAGACTGGCATTGGTGACCTTGGCGTCATCGTGACGGCGTTCCACGCTGATAAGGTTCCGCTTTATGATGTGTCTTTCAAGACACCGTTCTCGACTCTTGATGTTGGTCTGGTCAGTGCCACGACCCAGAAGATGGTCGACACCTTCCCGCAGTACAATCAGACATGGTTGAACGAGTTCAATCAGGTTCCGCTCGCGCCGACAGGTGCCGTCGACAATTACATGCTTTGGTCGGCCAAGCCGATTACCAGCATCAAGCAGGTTGAAGGTCTCAAGGTTGGCGCGGCTGGTCCGAACCTTCCATGGGTTCTCGCAATTGGCGCTGCCGGTGTGCAGACCAACCTTGCGGATGCCTATAACAGCCTGAACACAGGCATTTATGAGGCCATGATCGTGTGGCGTCAGGGTGCAGGTGCGTTCAAGCTTTGTGAACCAGCTCCGTATGCGTTTGATGCCAGCTTGGGTGCCGTGAACGGCTTCTCGCTGAACTTCAACCGCGATGTCTGGGACAGCCTTCCTGAGGAAGTCCAGAACGCCATGTCGGCGGCTGCACCTGCTTGGGTCGCGGAAAACGTCAAGCGCGTGAATGATGGTGCCAAGTGGGGCCTGAACCGCTGTCAGACCGAGTTTGGCACGAAGGTGACGACAGCAAGTCCTGAAGAGCGCAACGCTTGGGCCGCTGCACTGCCGCCGCTGGGCAAGCAGTGGGCCGAAGCCCGTAACAAGGCCGGTCAGCCTGGTACGGCAATCCTGAAAGCATGGATGGATGAGATGCGTGCGGCCGATCAGCCGATCGCGCGTCAGTGGGATCGCGACTAGTCGATTTCGACGTTTCGTGAACTCAACTCCAAAATAGGGAGGGGGGCCGTCGTAAGACGGCTCCCCAACTTACATTGAGCGCAATTACCGGATTTCTCGATCTTCTACGTCGCGGTTTCGACTGGATTGTCCTTGTCAGCAATGCCGTTGCATCGGGGTGGATTTTTATCCTGATGATTCTGATCAGCGTCGACATTCTGCTGCGATTTATCTTCAACTCGCCCTTGAGCGGAACCACGGAGATTGTCGAGATTTCGATCGTGACAATTCTCTATCTCCAACTGGCGCATACGCTGAAAGTCGGGCGCGTGACGCGCTCAGATGCGTTGTACAGCCGAATTCTTCGGAAGTGGCCACCGATCGGCAACACCCTTGGGATTCTGTTTCATCTTGCGGGTGTTGGTCTCATGGTTGCGATTGTGCTGGGGGGGTGGCCGAAATGGCTTCAGGCCTATCATGGTGGTCATTTCGTTGGAAACACTGGTGTTTTCACCTTCCCGGAATGGCCCCAGAGATTTGTTCTCGTGATTGGTTGCGCCATGCTCGGAATTCAATTCGCGCTGATGGCTGTCGACAATCTTCGCGGATTGTTTGGTTTGCCACCACTTGAGGATGAAGAGGCAGTGGATGTTGAAATGGCTGTGATTGAGGAGTCGATCAAATGAGCGGCTTCGAAATCGGAATCATTTCAATTATAGCGATGCTGCTGCTGATCTATGTCGGCATGCATGTGCCTGTTGTGCTGGCTCTGATCTCGTTCGTCGGGGTCTGGGTGATCAAGGGCAATGTCAAAATTGCCATTAGCCTGCTTTGGATATCATCGGCGAAAACGGTCGCGGATTTCCTGTTTGGCGTTATTCCACTTTTCGTCCTGATGGGGCTGCTCGTCAGTACAGCCGGGATGGGAAAAGATACTTACGACATTGCCAACAGCATGCTGCGCAGGGTGCGCGGTGGTCTGGGCATGGCGACGGTTATTGCGAACATGATTTTTGCCGCGATCACCGGTGTCTCGATTGCTTCGGCAACCGTGTTCACACGTATTTCCGTGCCCGAGATGCTGCGCTATGGCTACAAGGGCCGCTTTGCAGTTGGGACCGTCGCAGGTTCGTCGGTGCTCGGGATGCTGATACCGCCCTCGATCCTGCTGATCGTGTTTGCGTTGATCGCCGAAGAATCCGTGGGTGATCTGTTCATCGCGGGTATCGGGCCGGGTGTTCTGCTGACCGCCAGTTTCTGTGGTCTCATCGCGATCATGGCCTATGGGTTCCCGAATATGGTCGCGGAACCGGGTGCACTCGATCGCAAGGTCGATGAGAAACCAATGGCAGGTCGTGATCTGATCAAGAAGATCATTCCGATCTCGATCCTCATTCTCGTCGTGTTGGGCGGCATCTATATGGGGCTCTATACGCCAACCGAAGCCGGTGCGGCAGGCGCGCTCGTGGCATTTATCTTTGCCCTCATGCGCAAGCAACTTACATTTCGGAAGATGTGGGATATTCTGGTTGAGACCGGCCACATCACGGCGACTCTGTTGTTCCTGATTATCTCTGCAAGCATGTACAGCCGCATGCTGGGGATATCTGGACTGCCGACGGAATTGGGCCGGTTCATCGGGGCGATGGATGCCGAGCTTTGGCAGTTGTTGTTCCTCTATGTGGTCATCCTTATCGTCCTGGGAACGATCATCGACTCGGTTTCGATCATGTTGATCGCGGTACCGCTGTTTCTGGTGATTCTGGCCCCGTTCAATATTGATCTTGTGTGGTTTGGCATCGTGACAGTGATCGCGGTCGAAATCGGACTGCTGACTCCGCCCCTTGGGCTCGCTGTCTATGTGATCAAGTCCACGCTGGTGCAGAAGGATATCTCGCTGGCAGATATCTTCATCGGGGCTGCGCCCTTCGCGCTCACCATGTTGGTGGTGCTGATCCTTGTCCTGTTCTTTCCGGGAATTGCGCTCTACCTGGTGGATATCAAGGATTTGTGGAAGTAGACTCAGGACCAGCGATAACAATTTACAAAGGGCGATGGTTCATTCCATCGCCCTTTTTTGTTCCCTGGTGTTAGGGTTTCCCAACGACAAAACAAAAAAGGGGGAACACCATGGCCAGCAACGGCACGATCGCTATCGACATGCACGCGCATGTCTTCTCGCCCAGCGCGAAGGCGTTGATGGATCAGCACTATCAGCCGAGCGAAATTCTGACACCGGACCGCGATCCCTACATGTTCTTCGCCCATCCGTCTTCGCTGGCAGTCGACAATGAGGCGATACCCAGCCTGGTTCCGAAGATGATTAATCTGGAACCCCGGGCGGCTGATATGGACAAGACCCGGGTCGATATTCAAGTGGTTAGCCCGGTGCCGATCCAGTTCTTCTATTGGACGGACCCGGAACTCGGAAACGAACTGGCACGCGCGCAGAACAACGATGTCTCCGAACTGGTCAAAGGCGACCCCGACCGTTTTGTGGCCATGGGAACCCTGCCGATGCAGGACGCAGCAGCCTCGGTTGTGGAAATGCGGCGCGCGGTGAAGGAACTCGATATTCGCGCGTTCATCATCTCATCCAACATTGATGGTGTGGAACTCTCGGACCGGCGCTTCGATCCGATTTATGCCGAAGCGGTTGCGCTTGATGTTCCGCTGTTTCTCCATCCATTTGGGTTTACCGATGGCGCACGTCTGCGACCGTTTTTCATGCACAATTGCGTGGGACAACCACTTGAGGAGCAGATAGCGGTATCACATCTGATTTTCGGTGGTGTGCTTGATCGACACCCGGGCATCAAGATTTGCATCGCTCATGGGGGCGGGTACTTCCCGTACTATGCCGGGCGTATGGACCACAGTTGGGAGTATCGCCCCGAGCTGCGAGAGACGATCAGCAAACCTCCAAGTGAATATTTACGCGATCTCTACTACGACACCGTTGTCTTCCGGCCTGATCAGCTGGAATACCTTGTCGACATCGTGGGTGTGGACCGCGTTATGATGGGAACGGACTATCCGTTTGATATGCAGGAGTTCGAGCCGGTGACCTTCGTTGAAAGTGCGACGAAACTCGGCGCGGCTGAGCGAAAGAAAATTCTCGGTGGGACCGCGGCTCAACTGATGCGTATCGGCTAACTGGAGGACGATTTCAATGGAACTCAAACTCGGTTTTAAGAAGATGCTCGCCGAAGCAAACGCGGCAATTGAAACCGTTTCGGTATCGGATGCGATCCAGATAGATGGGGAATCCGGATACTGCTTTATCGACATTCGCGAAGGTAACGAGCGTGCTGCAAGTACGATTCAGGGATCGGTACATGTGCCGCGTGGTTTTTTGGAATTTCACGCGGACCCTGATAGTCCGATGCACAATCCCGCATTCTCCGCGGGTGATCGACTGGTACTGTTTTGCGCATCGGGCGGTCGTTCCGCGCTTGCGGCCAAGACCCTTGTCGATATGGGGTTTCCGGATGTCTGTCATGTTGCTGGCGGCATGGCCGCATGGGAAGAAGCGGGCGGGCCGACCTCTACTGGAAGCTAGCCCAGCAAAGTCCATGTGGTCTGAATGAGTGCAACGGACTCACCTGTATCCCCGGTCTCCAGATCAACTCGTCCGTATATCATGCGCTTGCCGCGCTTGATGACCTGGCCCCGGGCAATAACATCCGTGTTGAAAGCGGGGGCCAAGAAGCTCGTTGTCATGTCGATGGTGGCCATTTTCTGAAATCCGCCGAGTGCGGATGAAATCACCACGACCATGGCCGCGTCGGCAAAGGACATCAGCGCCTGTCCGGTGATCAGGCCGCCGTCACGCGCGATCCGCGCATCCCAGGGTAAGCGGACCACAGCGCCGGTATCGCTGATCTCCTCGACGATCATACCGAGTTCATCGAGCCAGGGTGTCATCACGGTGTCGAGGACGTGCTGTGCATCGCTGCGGGAGAAATCAGTCATCTGGGGGCCATCAATCAGGACTTTGTGTGGATGCGAGACACCATTGTATCGTCACGGGGTCCGACCTCAAGTCAGGAGTCCCGATTGAGCCTGATCGTTCCATTGCTTGTTCTGTTTGCCTGCCAATTGTTGGGAGAGGGGATTCAGGCCGCGTTTGGGCTTCCGGTGCCAGGGCCGGTGCTGGGGATGGTCATTCTGCTTGTCGGACTCGCGATCTATCGCGGCATTCCCGAACCGATGGCCAATGTTGCCAACGGGATTCTTTCGCATCTCTCACTGCTCTTTGTGCCCGCGGGCGTGGGCGTTCTTCTGCATTTCTCACGAATTCAGGCGGAGTGGCCTGCGATTGTGGTGTCGCTGGTTGCCAGCACCTGGCTGACCCTGATCGTCACGGCAGCGACCATGCGCATTGCGTCGCGGATGATGGGGCTTGATGAACCTCAGTCGGATGGAGAGCGATGACGCCTTTGATTGATGATATCTGGGTCTACCTGAGTGCGGGACCTCTGCTTTGGCTGACGCTGACGCTGGCGGCCTATGTGGTTGCCTATTACGCCTATGAACGCTCTGGCATGAACCCACTGGTTAACCCTGTCGCTGTCTCGGTGACCCTGCTCGTGCTTCTGCTCTATGCCACCGACGTGGAGTACGGGACGTATTTTGACGGCGCACAATTCGTGCATTTCCTGCTCGGGCCGGCAACGGTTGCGCTTGCGGTCCCGCTTTACGCGAATATCAAGATCGTGCGCCGTGCGGCAATCCCGATGCTGCTGGCGCTTTTGGTTGGTTCAGCGACAGCGGTGGGTTCGGTTGTCGTGATCGCATCTCTGCTTGGTGGAAGCCCGGAGACGTTACTGTCTTTGGCACCTCGGTCAGTCACGACACCAATAGCCATGGGCATTTCCGAACGGGTCGGCGGACTACCATCGTTGACTGCCGTTCTGGTGATCCTGACGGGTATCATCGGGGCCATGTCCGGAACCCCGCTTTTCAACATGCTTCGGATCCGGGATTACCGTGCGCGGGGCTTTGCGATCGGGATTGCAGCCCACGGAATCGGAACGGCGCGGGCGTTTCAGGTTAATCAGATTGCAGGCACATTTGCCGGGATCGGCATGGGCCTGAATGGCCTGATCACCGCGCTGCTTGTCCCGTTGCTCTTGTTCCTGCTCTAGACGTCAGGAGCCTTTGAACTCCGGCTTTCGCTTTTCGACAAATGCCGCAACGCCTTCAGCAAAGTCCTCTGTGCCTGCAGAACTCAGAAACGCATCTCGTTCGGCCGCGAGCTGATCCGCGAAACTGGCGGCTTCAAAGCTTTGGTTGATGAGCGCCTTGGTTTGCGCAAACGCCTTGGTCGGTCCTGCCGCCAGACGGGTGGCAAGTTTCATCGCTTCGGCCTCCAGTTCATCGGCACCGACCACGCGATTGATAATCCCGTAATCCAGTGCCTTCTCGGCATCCAGAGTTTCGCTCAACATCGCGAGTTCGAGTGCTTTCCGGCGGCCAATCAGGCGGGGAAGCAGATAGGTGGAACCCCCATCCGGGTTCGTGCCCAGCCAGATATAGGCCATCGTGAACTTCGCATCGTCGGCAGCGATCGTATAATCGGCATTCAGAGACATGCTGACACCGGCGCCAGCAACAGGACCGTGAACGGCGGCGATCACCGGTTTCGGCATGGCGGCAATGCCCTCGACGCTCTTGTGGAAGATGCCGATCAGATCTCTGATGACATCATCAATTGTGTCGATGTTCTGGTGCATGGTCGCAACATCGCCACCGGCCATAAACCCGCGTCCGGCACCACGCATCACGACCGCGCGAATGCTGTCGTCGTTTGAGAGGTCTGTTACGGCTTCGTCCAGATCCAGAGCCATTTGCCGGTCGAGCGCGTTCAGAACGTCTGGGCGATTGAGTGTCAGGGTGGCGACGGCGCCCTGCTTGTCGAGTATGATGGTATCCATCGGAATTGGCCCCGGTTTGGTCAGTAAAGACGCAAGTCTAGAGGCGTGGAATGGCCTCGGCAAATGTCAGGCGGGCAAGATTTGGGGGGAAGTATGAGGACTTCGTTTGATCTCACAGGGCAGGTGGCGTTCGTTACCGGTGCTTCGAGTGGTTTGGGTGCGCATTTTGCGCAAACTCTTTCCGAAGCAGGTGCGAAGGTGGTTGTCGGCGCGCGCCGCGCGGATCGGCTGAAGGATCTGTCGGAACGGATCACAGCATCCGGCGGGACGGCACTGGCCGTTGATCTGGACGTCACGGATGCAAATTCTGTTGCTCAGGCCGTTGCCCGTGCAGAGGACGAGGCGGGACCGATCTCCATTCTGGTCAACAATGCCGGCATTCCACCCCGTGCGCTCTCTTTGGAGATGGATGAGGCCGAGTGGGACAGCGTCATGGACACCAACTTGAAGGGCGCCTGGCTGATGGGACGAGAGGTCGGTCGACGGATGGTTGATCATGGCAATGGTGGACGGATCATCAACATCGCCTCCGTGCTGGGCTGGCGGACGGTGGCCAAGCGTGTTCAGTCCTATGCCGTCTCAAAGGCGGGCATGGTGAGCCTGACCGAAACTCTGGCGCTTGAGTTGGGCCGCGACGGTATTTTGGTGAATGCCATCGGCCCCGGCTATATCAAGACCGAGTTGAATACGGAGTTTCTGGAAAGTGCACCCGGTGAGCGCATCCAGAAGCGTGTTGCCGTGGGCCGTTTTGGTGAACCCGAAGACCTCGATGGCGCATTGCTGCTGCTGGCGGGACCGGCCGGTGCCTATATCACCGGGACTGTGATCGCTGTGGATGGCGGCCTGACTCTTTCAACACTCTAATTCTGAATTTGCGGAGATATCATGGTGGATTTCACACTTCCTGCTGACCTTGAGGATTTGCGCCTGCGGGTGAAAAAATTCGTGGCCGACGAGATCATGCCGCTGGAGGCCGATCCGGCGAATTTCGACGATCATGAGATGATTGATGAGGCCGTTCTGGCGAAGGTTCGCGAGAAGGCGAAAGGTGAGGGCCTCTGGGCACCGCAAATGCCAATCGATCGCGGGGGTCTGGGCCTCAACACGGTCGGGATGGCGGTGTTTTATGAAGAGGCGGCAAGATCACGCTTTGGTCCGCTGACATTCAATTGTTCTGCGCCGGATGACGGCAACATGATCCTACTCGACCGGGTGGGTCGTGAGGACCAGAAGGACAAATGGCTGCAGCCGATCATTGATGGGAAAATGCGTTCTTCGATCGTGATGACCGAACCTGCGCCAGGTTCGGGTTCTGACCCGACCATGATGCTCACCCGTGCAGAGCGGAAAGGGAACGACAAATGGGTCATCAACGGACGCAAGTGGTTCATCACAGGCGCGGAGGGCGCTGAGCATTTCATCCTGTTGGCGCGTACGTCAGATGACAAACGTCGCAGCCTGACCACCTTCCTGTTCCATAAGGATCAGCCGGGTTGGAACATCATCCGGCGTATCCCGATCATGGGACCGGAAGAGCATGGCGGACATTGCGAGATCGAATTCGATGGATTGGAGATTGATGACGAAAACCGTCTGATGGAAGTCGGTGAAGGCATGAAGGCGGTTCAGATCCGTCTGGGTGTCGCGCGCCTGACCCATTGCATGCGGTGGCTCGGCATGTCCAAGCGTGCGCTCGAGGAATGTCTGGATTACGTGAAAACGCGGGAGAATTTCGGCGCGACACTGGCCGACCATGAAGGGGTCCAGTGGATGATCGGCGATGCGGCGATGGACATCGAAATCGGCCGATTGCTCACCATGAAAGCGGCAGCGAAGCTCGACACTGGCGATCGGGCCCAGAAGGAAGTCTCCATGGCCAAGATCTGGGTCTCGGAAATCCTGCACAAGACGATCGCAACCGCCATTCAGCTCAATGGTGCACGTGGCTATTCAAAGGACCTGCCGTTGGAGTGGATGTACCGTTACGCGCCTCAGGCCAAGCTGGTTGATGGCGCTTCGGAAGTTCACAAAATGGTCGTGGCCCGCAACCTGTTGTCCGATGGCATGGATTTCTGGAGCTGGAGCTGATCATCAATGCCTGACGGCCACGTCTCTGGACGCACACCATGCCTGCCAAGTGATCTGACGCCTTTGGAACGCTGGTTTTCAGAACGTTTTGAAGCTGCGCAGGTAAAGGTTCGACAGGCCGAGTTGTTGCCCGGTGGTGCGGTGCAACGCAACTGGCGCCTGACACTCGATGTTGACGGCGAATCCCATGTGGTGGTGTTGCGGGTTGGGCCGGATATGCCGTTGCCCGAAAGCCGGACCAAGGATCAGGAATTCGCAATTCTGCGGGATGCCCATGCCGCTGGTGTCCCGGTAGCCGAACCTTTGTTCGTGGAAGTTTCCGAAAACATCATTGGCCGTGCCTTCCTGATTTCGGCGTTTTGCGGTGGCGATGCAGATCGCCAAAAGCTCTTCACACGCGCAGACAATCAACAGCTTCTGTCCGAACTCGGCGCGTCTTTGGCGCAGGTTCATCAGATGACCGTGCCTGCGGGAGTTCCCTCGGAGACACCGATTGGGCGGGTCGACACGCTTCAAAGCTGGGCAGGAGATATCAATCATCTGCCGCCGGGCATACAAACAGGCCTCGACTGGCTGGCGTGTCATGTCCCCGAACCGGGTCGATCAACCCTCGTCCATCGCGACTTTCGCACCGGAAATTTTATGGTCCGTGGTGACCAGCTCGTGGCGTTGCTCGATTGGGAGTTCGCGGGAGCGGGTGATTGCCATGAGGATATCGCATGGTTCTGTGCTGCGTGCTGGCGCGGTGAGAACCCGTCCCGGGAGGCCGGGGGACTGGGCCCGCGCGAGGAATTCTATCGCGCTTATGTTGCGGCTGGCGGTGACGTGCCGGACCCATTGCGTATCCACTTCTGGGAGGTATTCGCTCATGTGCGATGGTCCCTGATTGCCATGCAGCAGGCCTCACGTGCAGAAGCTGGCGAATATCCCGTCTGGGAACTGGAAGAGGCCGGAAACAGGGTTCTCGGCCTCTCAGAGGTTATTCTGAAGATGGTGAACAGCGTTTAGACGCCATCGGGCACCACAACCATGCGACCGACAATGCGGCCTTCTTCAAGGTCTTTGAGTGTTTCGGTCACCTGAGACATGGGACGTGAAGCGACGGGGATGGGGTCGACCTTTCCGGCCTTTACCAGAGCCATCAGCTCATGCATTTCCCCAAGATTTCCAACGTAAGAACCGCGCAGCGCAATATCACGGGTTGGGAGTGCCAGGGTTGGAATGTCGATCCGGCCACCATAAAGGCCGACGAGGATATAAGACCCTCCGCGGCGCAGGACCTCCATGCCGAAGGTCACGGTTTCCGTCGAGCCTACGAAATCAACAACAGCTCCCGCACCTGCCACCGTGAGCTCGGCGACCCGGGCGCTGGCATCCTCGCGTTTGGGGTTGATGGTGTGGTCGGCACCGGCTTCGCGCGCGGCGGCGAGTTTTTCCTCGTCCAGATCGACGACGATTTTCTCGTTCGCGATGTATTCCGTGGCGATCCCGACACCTGTGAGCCCGACACCTCCGGCACCGATGATCACGAGCTTGTCGTCTGCGGCGAGAGCCTTGGCTTTTTTGAGGGCGCTGAATGCGGTCACACCAGCACAGGCGAGGGTGCAGGCGTAGTGCGGGTCCACACCCTCGATATCCACCAGGTAGCGCGGATGCGGCACAATGATGTGGTCGGCATAACCGCCCGGACGGCGGACGCCCAGCGGCGCAACATCGGCACAATCCTGCTCGTTGCCCTCATCGCAGCGGGCGCAATCGCCGCAGCCGGTCCACGGGAACACCAGGCGGGTCTCACCGATTTTTACATCGGTCTCCACATCCGGCCCATACGCGACGACTTCCCCCACGGGCTCATGCCCCATGGTGAAGGGCAGGGCGATGTTCCGGTCTTCCAGAGTCATCTTCGTGCCGTCGCCCAGATCGTAAAAACCGTGCCAGAAATGCAGGTCCGAATGGCAGACGCCGCAGGCTGTGACCCTGACGAGAACCTCGGTGCCTTGCGGTTCTGGTGTTTCGGTCTCGACAAGTTCGAGCGGCGCATTGGCGGCGACGAGTTGATAGCTTTTCATGATGTTTCCTCTTCGTAATTCAGGCCAGCCTGATCGAAACCGATCCCAGGCCGGGAATTTCGTGGTTTATATGGTCACCCCTTGAGACCCAGTGGGTCGGAATAACCGAACCGAGCGTGACAAATTCTCCGGCCTTGAGGTGGCGGCCCCGTTCGGACAACCGGTTCGCCAGCCAGGCGAGTGCTTCGAGCGGATGCCCCATGATCAGGGAACCAAAGCCGCGACCGAGTTCGGTGCCATTCAGCTCAATGGTGGCTTCGGCGCCGGCCAGATCGAAATCCTGCCAGTCTTTAACCGGGGCCCCGAGCACCACTGCGGCGTTGAAGAAATTGTCCGCGGCCATTGTCGGGGTGTCGAGATCCCGGTAGTCGCGATACCGCGCGTCGACCAGTTCGATCGAGATCATGACGGCCCCGACCGCATCACGGACACTTTCGCGCGTGTAAGGCGTGTTGCTGGACGGCAAGTCGTGCGCAAGTGTCACGGCGATCTCCGTTTCGACTCCGGGCTCTACGAAATCGTCGCGCTTGAGTTCGGCATGGTCGCGAAAGACCATGCTGTCGAAGACCTCACCGAAGGCTGGTTCGTGGATGTTCATATATTCCTGCATGACCGGTGTCGTGCAGCCGATTTTATATCCGACGAGCTTGCCCATGCCGCGTTCTGCCAGAATTTCGTTGTGGCGCTCCTGCACGGCGTAGGCGTCGTGCAAGTCCACAGGCCGAATGGCTTCGTCAATGGAACCCAAACGAGTTCCGTTGAGGCGGTTCTCGGCGATGATGGTGGCGGCCTGCTCAATGGCGTCTGGGGTCATGGTGTTCTCATGGTTGTGCGTGAAAAGCGCGCCTCAGGGCTTCTATGTTCAGGTTCAGCGCTTCTGTGGCCGCGTCGATCCGTTTTCCATAGTGCCAGTAGCCGTGGATCATACCCGACATGCATGTGTATTCCACGGCCACACCTGCTGCCTCGAGACGTTCGCCATAGCGTTTTCCGTCATCGCGCAGGGGGTCGAATTCGGCAGTGATGATCTGGGCCGGCGGCAGGCCGGAGAGATCATCGGCCTTGCAGGGGGAAAGCCGTATGTCGTCGGTTTTGGTCAATCCCGGCGTATAGCAGTCGTAATACCAAATCATCTGGTCACGAGTCAGGAAGTAGTCGGCATCGAGAAGCGCGTAGGATGGCAGGCCCTGTTCGAAAAACAGGTCGGTCACCGGATAGATGAGTATTTGTGCGCAAAGTTCAGGTCCGCCGGCGTTCCGGGCCCGCAGGGCCAAACCTGCAGCCAGGTTTCCACCCGCGCTGTCTCCGCCTACAGCGATGCGACTGGGGTCAACGCCAATGTTTGCAGCGTTTTCCGCGATCCAGGTTAAAGCGGCCCAGCAATCTTCAGGCGCGGCCGGGAAAGGGTGTTCAGGACCCATTCTGTAGTCGAGTGAGACCACCATGCACCCAACATCGCGACAGATCATGCGGCACTGGGGGTCGCGGCTTTCGATGCTGCCAATCACGAAGCCTCCACCATGAATGAACAGAAAAACAGGGAGAGCCGTGTCGGCTGTCTCGGGGTGATAGATGCGAATGCGCAGATCACCGCCCGGCCCCGGAATCATCTGGTCCTCCACGGTCCCGATGGGAACGGGGTCGAAGTTCTGCGGCACGATAAAGCGATCATAAGTCGCGCGCGCCTCGGCTGGCGGCAAGTCCTTGAGGGGCGTGGGTGCAGCGTTGAGCTGGTCGAGCACGGCCTGCGCCTGCGGATGTAGTGTCATGTGCGATTTCCCGTGTGCCGCTGGTTCGGACGACTGGCGGTCACGAGTAAAGCATCCTTTGGCAGCAGGCGGGGGTCAACAGTATTCGGAGGTCTTTCTGGTGTGGCCATCGCAAATTCATCGCAAACTTTTGCACGCCCATGCGGCCGGTTTGGTGCACAATCGGTCTCCAGATGAGAGGAAGCAAAATGCGTATTGGAGTCCCCACCGAGATCAAGCCCCAGGAGCTTCGGGTCGGGTTAACCCCGGCAAGCGTGCAGGAGTTTGTTTCCCACGGGCATTCGGTTGTGGTGCAGAGCGGGGCGGGCGCAGGTATCCGCGCGGGGGATGAGGTTTACATCGCTGCGGGCGCTGAAATCGTTGGTGATGCCGCCAGTGTCTTTGACGCGGCCGAGATGATCATCAAGGTCAAGGAGCCGCAACCCAGTGAGCGCGCCATGCTGCGCGACGGGCAAATCCTCTACACCTATCTGCATCTGGCCCCGGACCCGGATCAGGCAACCGAACTCTGCGAGGCAGGTGTCTTTGCGATTGCCTATGAAACCGTAACCGACGGTGCCGGCGGTCTTCCCCTGCTGGCTCCCATGAGCGAGGTCGCGGGGCGTCTGGCCGTGCAGGCCGCCGCGCAGTCTCTGACGGCCACCTCGGAAGGTCGGGGTATTTTGCTCGGCGGCGTTCCTGGTGTCTTGCCCGCACAGGTCGTCGTAATCGGCGGCGGTGTTGTCGGGTTGAATGCAGCCCGCATGGCCACCGGCCTTGGTGCGGATGTCACGGTGCTCGACCGGTCGATTGCCCGCCTGCGGGAGATCGATGAGATGTTCGATGGTCGGATTCGGACGCTCTATTCGACACGCAATGCGCTGGAGGAAGCTGTGGCCGGTGCCGATGCTGTTATCGGAGCAGTTCTTGTAGCAGGCGCACGGGCACCAAAGCTGGTGACCCGGGAGATGCTGGACACCATGAAGACAGGTGCAGCCATCGTAGATGTCGCCATTGATCAGGGCGGGTGTTTCGAAACCAGCCACCCCACAACCCATGAGGATCCCACCTTTGTTGTGGATGGTGTGGTCCATTATTGCGTTGCCAATATGCCTGGGGCCGTGCCGCTGACAGCCTCCACGGCACTGAACCACGCGACCCTCGCGCCGGGTTTGAAAATTGCCGATCTGGGCCTCGCACAGGCCTTGCAAGAAGACCCGCATCTGATGAATGGCCTGAATGTCGCCAAAGGGGCGATCGTACATCCTGCCGTTGCGAAAGCCCTGAACCGGATTTTTGTCCCGCCGGAGGAAATTCTGTCAGCCTGAGCCTTGTTGTCGGGCATCCGGTTCTTCAAAATCATCCTCGTCTGAAACTGGCTCTGGTTCACGTTTGAGCGCGGAGACGTAGGGGGAATTATGTATGCGTTTTGCTTGTGATACCGGGGGTACGTTTACCGACCTGATTGTTGAGGACGATGACGGCGCGCTAACCATGTACAAGGCGTCCACGACACCGTCGGATCCGGTCAAAGGCGTTCTGGATGCCCTGACATTGGCGGCTGAGGCGCGCGAAATCGCATTGTCCGATTTGTTGGCGCGCGGCGATATGCTGATCCATGGCACGACCCACGCCATCAATGCGATCATCACAGGCAATACGGCGCGTACGGCATTTCTGACCACGGCGGGTCATCCTGATATTTTGGTGTTGCGCGAGGGTGGACGGATTGAGCCCTTCAATTTCGTTGCGCCTTATCCGGACCCCTATGTGCCCCGTTCCCTGACCTTCGAAGTGCCAGAGCGCATCAACAGTGCCGGAGCTGCGCATACAGCGCTGGATGAAGTTGCCACGATAGAGATTATCGCCAAGCTGAAGGATGCCGAAGTCGAGGCGGTCGCGGTCTGCTTCCTCTGGTCAATTTCCAATCCGATGCATGAATTGCGGGTCGGAGAATTGCTGGAAGAACACTTGCCGGGTGTTCCCTATACGCTTTCTCATCAAATCAACCCGGCCTTGCGGGAATACCGGCGTGCCTCGGCGACAGCAATCGATGCCTCGCTCAAGCCGCTCATGGGAAAATACCTCGGTGGTCTGACCGAGCGCCTCACGGCTTCTGGCTTCGAAGGGCGGACGCTTGTTCTGACGTCTCAGGGCGGGATGCTGGATGCCAGCGATCTCGCCCAAAAGCCGATCCACGCGATCAACTCAGGCCCCTCGATGGCGCCGATCGCAGGTCGCAACTACGCGGATATCGATTCCGGTGTGTCCAATGTGATTATCGCGGACACCGGCGGAACGACCTATGATGTCAGCCTTGTCCGTGACGGCCGGATTCCCCTGACCAAGGAAACCTGGATTGGACAACCCTTCCGCGGCCACATGACGGGCTTCCCGTCTATCGATATCAAGAGTGTGGGCGCTGGTGGTGGTTCGATTGCATGGGTTGATGCTGGTGGTTTGCTCCATGTCGGGCCGCAAAGCGCCGGCGCGGTCCCTGGTCCCGTCTGTTATGCGGCCGGGGGTGTTGAACCGACGGTGACGGATGCCTGCGTGAGCCTTGGCTATCTCGACCCGAACTATTTTCTCGGCGGTACCATGACGCTCGATGCCGAAGGCGCGCGCGCGGCGGTTGCCCAATATGTGGCCGAACCACTGGGATTGTCGGTGGAGGAAGCTGCCGCCTCAATACTCAGCGTTGCGACCGAGAACATGGTGCAGGCGATCTCCGACATCACGGTCGATCAGGGTATCGATCCGGCCGAAGCTGTTCTGATTGGCGGTGGTGGCGCGGCCGGGCTGAATTCGATCTATATCGCCCGACGTTTGGGTTGTCCGACACTGCTGATACCCGAAACGGGTGCAGGCCTGAGCGCAGCCGGTGCGCTGATGTCGGACCTGTCCAATGAATACCGGGCGACCTTCTTCACAACATCCGACGCGTTTGATCTGGAGGGCGTCAATCAGACACTCGATGCGCTGCGCGCCGAAGCGCAGGAATTTATTGAGGGGCCGGGTTCGAGCGCGGTTTCGTCTGTGATCGAGTTTGCGGT
>ERZ807291.3422-NODE-3422-length-22536-cov-7.515413_pt1 | contig 22536 bp, 4 predicted proteins | sample MGYA00521257_ERZ807291 | MGnify/ENA primary metagenome ERZ807291 (study PRJEB31413, sample SAMN03169783) | marine metagenome | biome: Marine; feature: Water; material: Subsurface seawater | place: North Sea | collected 2011-04-28 | depth 1 m m ... | reverse complement strand
AGCAAGTTGTAGAAGTTGTAGCATATTTATCCCCATCTTCTCCTGCTGTACCACTTGTACCACTTGTACCACTTGTGCCTGTTGACCCACTTGTACCACTTGACCCTGTAGTACCACTGGTCCCAGTAGTTCCTGATGAACCACTTGACCCACTTGTACCAGATGTTCCTGATGAACCACTTGTACCTGTAGTACCACTAGATCCACTAGATCCACTTGTTCCAGCAGAACCAGAAGTACCTGTTGTTCCTGAAGTACCTGTTGTTCCTGAGGTACCTGAGGTACCAGAGAATCCAGACGTACCAGATGTACCAGATGTTCCACTTGTACCATCTATACCAGAACCATTACATAATGCTTCATTAATTTTTATTAATGCTTCTTCAAGTGTTTGATTAGTGTTGACTCTAGCGCATACTAAGTTAGGGCCTTCATAGAAGACACATGCACTACTAAGTCTGATTGGACAAGGGTCTGCCGCACAAATTAACTTACTCATCTGGAAATTGTTTTTAGTGTACTATTTTCAGGAAGTCTCCTGTTCTATATATTGATCCTATTTCTGCTCCAGCAAATATTGCTGACAGGTTGTTAGAGTATTCAGGTACTCCTGCTAAAGGAGCTGAAAGAATTCTAGCATAATCAGAACTAGTTCCAGCAGATTTTGCATAATAAACTAGACTAGTTATACTATCAACATAAAGTTTTCCTACATAAGGTGCAGGAGATTGTGGAGCACCAGACAGTACATCAGGTACACCTGCTCCTGTTAAAGGAACTAGATTGTTATTTATATTTCCTAACACTACATCCAAGGAGTCTCCTGGATTAGCTACAACGTTAGAAAGATATACACCATTATACAAGATGCAACTAGCATCTTGATATGTGGCGCAAGTGGGACAAATTTCAGCGATTCTCATAATTTACGAATTTATGTTTTATATATGTGTTTTAAAAGTATTATTAAAAATATGCTACTATAATATAGCGTTTACCTTGCAGTTTTTGATATAGTAATATCATACTCTTTAGCAAACTCTGCATCTACTGATGCAAGAAAGTCAAGTAAAAAACCTCCCATAGGTACTAGTTTTGTAATATTCTTGATAGGCTGTGCATCTTTTCTTACTTCTTCAGCAGTTTTATCAGTGTTTGTAATATCCATTCCTGTAATTTCTTTTACAAAATGAGAAAATGCTCTACCAAAGTCTTTGAATAATCCAATAGCAGGTATTCCTCCAGAAAGCACATCTGTCATTTCTCCTGGATTATAAAAGAATAAAATCTCACTAGTAAACTTATCTAGTATCTTTTGTATTTTTCTAAATGCATTCTTAGTTGCTCTATCTTCATCATCATCTGGAGCAATTACACCCATCCCAATAACTAAAGATATCATCCCTGCTAATATTGCAAGTTCTTTTACTTGCCTATTTATGTTAACTCGTACTAATTCTATAAAGTCTTCTTTAGATATGTTTGGAGCATCTCCAAATTCTTTTATAAAGTTTTGAGTATATATATCATATAGTTCATCTATAACTTTAACACCGTTCTCATCCATAGTATATATAGATGTAATGTTTTTAATACTTCTCATTATATCTAATCCAATTACACTCATAAATAGCTTTAATCTACCCACTTCATATTTCTCACCTGTAGTTTGACCGTTCTCATCAATCTCTACATTAAAGTTATCTGCAGCTTTTCTAAAACCACCATACCTTGTAAGAACAAGTTTAGGTATCCAACCTTTGAATACCATCAAAGACTTTGTCCAAATATTCATGTTAGCTCTGTACTCATCAAATTCAGTAAGACCCCCAGTAGCAGACCTTGATATGTTTCTAGCTACATCAGTTATACGCATTATTTCTTTAGAATTATTTAAATCTAATCCTGGAATTTCTAACTTACCATCTACTAATTTCTTTGTAGCATTAATTGATCTATTCTTTTTAAGCTCTGCAATCTCTTCTTTTATTTTTTGCTTACTATTTTTGTATCCTGCAGATCTTTCAGCAGCTGTTCCTGAAGAGTACTCACTTTTATATTTATCTCTTACAAAGTCTCTTATGTTTACAATTCTTCCACCTTCAACCATTGTATTATCTAACATAGCTTTGAACACTGCTTTTTCTAAAAGTTGTTCAGGTTCTCTAAACATAATAAACAACATGTCACTGAAGTTTGTTCTTGTTAGCTTCTTCATTCCTGCATCCCTAAGTTTTTCATATGTAGGATCATCTTTAAGAGGCATGAATTTATCAAGAAGTTGAACAAACATTTCTCGCTCATCATCATTCTTAAATTTATTACCTATTAATTGAGCTTCATATTTATAAACTTCTCTAGCATCAAAGTATCTACCAGCTAGTGCAGATATTTGTAAGTTTCCACCAAATGCATTTACTGCACCAGACACAGGATTAAAACCTAGAGACTTCATCTGAATGTATCTATTTAACGTTTCCATTGTTTTAGTAAGTGAAAGTGCGTTAACTTCATCATTTTTAAATACATCTGTTTTTGCACCAAAGCTTTTAAATACTTTGTTGATAACTGTTTTAGCTCCTTTAATAACAGGTGCACCATACGCCATGTCTGAATCATCTACAGCATATTTCTGCCCATATATAACAGTGTCTAGAAATTGATCTAAAATTTTTACGTTTTCAGTATTTCCTTTTAGTACTTCTCCTGGTATAACCTCATTATTTTTATTTGATCTTAAATGATCTTTAAAAGTTTCTACAGTTCTTACTAATAAAAGTTGATCTTCTATTTCAGTTAGATACTTATACTTGTTCATATGTTGTGTATAAAGTATCATATTCTTAAATAGATCTAAACTTACATCTGAATAATCATTAGGACCATCTTCAGTAACACTAAAGTCACTAGTGTAATACTTAGGTATAGCTTGTTCTAATTCTCCTGTTAGAGAGTTAATCTTACCATAACCTACATCCTCTGCTCTATTTCTTAAATTCTTTCCAAGATTTCCAACAGCTTTTAAGTTAGGTCCGTCCCAAGCTAAACTTTCTGCCATGCTTTTTCTAATGAATGGTAAGAATGTAGAGGTTACTTTGTTTTGTATGTACCCTACCTCTTGTGCTTGTTTATTTATATCAGATATAAAATTGTATAGTTCAAATAAATCAGCATCTTTTTTTAATGCAGAGTATTCTTTACTTAACCATTTTTCTTGTGGATGTCTTTTTATTATATAGTTACCAAATCCGTTAAAATCTCTTCTAGTAATATCCCACTTTTTTTGTTCTTCTAAAATTAATTTTTCTTTTAACTGTCCATCAGGGTAACTTTTTTTAATACGATTTATTCTTTCTGCTAGCTTTAATTTAGATTCTTTTATGTAGTCTTGTACATTTATATTATCTGCAAGCCACTTTTTACTTCTAGCTCCCTCTTCTGAGTTTCTTTTAACACTATCGTAGAACTTTTTATCGTATTTATATATTAGTTTATTTACTAATCCACCTTCTGTATCCTTTTGATATAGTTTTAGAACTTCTTTTGAAGTATCACCTCCTCTATCAGTTATTCTTTTTTGAATAGCTATTAATCTGTTTACTAAAGGAATAGTATCTCTCTCAGCCTTGTTAGTTGCTTGATTTGCCATAGTGTATAATAGGTCTGTAGACTTCAAACCTATTGTTGAAAGACCTCTAAACCAACTTCCTAGACCTTTTACAACCTTTTCTGGATTCATTAGTCCTGTAACTAAGTTACGTTCTCCTATAAACTTTTCTGCAAATTCACCAGCAACTAATTCAAGATTTGTTTTTAATGAACTAATCTCTATTTGTTGCTTTTGAAGACTTTCTAAAAACTCTAGTTGTTCTTTTGTACCAAGTTCAGCATCTCCCTTTTTGTAAATCATGTCCCCTATATAGTTAGTGATTTTCTCAAACACAGCAGCAGATGCAATATAATCTCTTATATCTGCAGAGTATTCTGATAGCTGAATATCTTTTAAATCATCAGCATTTGGTGGTCTACCTTCATAAGAAGTTTTCCATTCAGACATTAAATTCTCTCCCTCTCTTATCATTACATTTATAGTATCAAGAAGAGGTTGTATGTTTTGTTGCCCTTGAAGTGAACGTATTGCTTTTCTTATAATATTACTTCTTTCAATTTTAAAAGCTAACTCATCATCTCCTTTAGTTTTCTTATTACTAATTTGCTCTACTACAGCATTAAGTTGTTTAATAAACAGATCTAATTTTTTATCTCCTGTAGTTTCAGAAGGAGCAGATACAGGAGTTAGTGTAAGAGGGTCCATATTATTTGGATCAACACTACCAATTTTTATACCTTTTATTTTTAAAGGGCTGTTTGGATCTTGAAAGTTATCTCTCTGTAAATCCATTATAATAGGAACAGCTCTGTTTTTACCAATCTCTTTTATATTATAGTTATCTAGTAATATTTTTCTGTATCTATCTAACTGAATTCCATATGCACCTTGTTTAAACCAAGCAACATCTTCAGCAGTTGGAGAGACATTCATAAACTTCCAGTCATATATATTAGCTGTACCATCTTCTTCTACAATAAGTAAATCAATAGTACCTGCTTCTTTTTCTTTAGCATCGTATACTTTTAATTCAGAAAGGACTAATGGGTTTTTTCCATCTTTAGAAAACTCTGCTATAAGATCTGTATAATACTTTTCTAATTTAGTATAGACACTATTATCAAGTACGTTCTCTATGTATGGTCTTTCTCCAGGAGTAACTCTTCTTGTACCATCACTATTAAAAAATCTATCATGTATTTCTTCAAAGAATTCATGATACTTAGTACCTAATTTACGCTTTACTTCATTATCTTTTTTCTCTGATGGAGTAAATACTTTATCTCCAAACTTGCTTTTATACCAAGCTTTAACTCTATCAGTTACTCTCTTTTTAATTATTACGTACTCTCCATCAATAAGAAGTTCATAGAAGCTTGTAGCTTTTTTATCTCCTATAAGAACTGGACTACCTTCTTCTTCTTTAGTTTCTGTTTTTCTAAGAGTCTTTTCAGTAATGTTTACCTGTCTCATAAACTCCTTTTGAGCATCACTAGCTTGGTAATACATTTCAGTACTATCTAAATCAATATAGCTTCCTTCAAACTCACCTCCTAGTACAGTTTTAGCTGTCTTAGAAAAGATATCAATGTTTGCTTTTTTATACTCACCTCTAAACCAGTCAGTTATACTGTCCCACATTCTTCTTACCATAGATCTGTTTTCTTCTAGAGACAAATCTTCGTTAGATATGTTATTTACAATAAGCTGTGTAATAAGTTTATCTACAGCCTCTTTCTTTATTTTTCTAATGTTAGGTTTTCCGTTCTCTAATTGATATGCAGGGAAGTCTTTATATTGATCTAAGGTTTCTTTGTAAATTTTAAATCTACCTATTTTAGAAATCATTTCTGTTACAGTCTTGGGATCTACTTGATTAATGATTTCTGTAGCAACGTGAACCATCTCTTCTGTAAGAGTATCTACTCCATACTTACCTTCAGATATAGCAATAACACCTGTAGCTAAATCAGTTACTGCATTTATAGATGACTCATCTATATCAGGATTGTTTTTTGCATATGTAGACAATGGTTGAATTTCTACACCCATCTTCTTAATTACTTGCTTCACCTTATTTATTATTTCAGGTGAGTTATCAAGTAACTCATTAGCAGGCACATTACCGTCATACTTATCCCATAAGTAATAAGCTAAGTCTGGTTTAGCAGCTACAAGAGCTTTCCATTCTGGTAAATTTATATTTGGACATGTTGCCATTAACCTTTACATTTTAATGTTAGTATAATATTTGCAGACTTTTTAGAGTAGCCAATTTCTTCTAATAGTTTTGCAGTGATTTCTTCAGGAATATATTTTTCACCATCAGCTAGTAATATTTTTCCATCATTTAATTTTGCCATGATAGCACCACCTTCTTCTGTACTTGGATACTTAATATCAAGAGCACCTTGCCAAGCAGCCACAACAGTTTCATCACTTACTTCTTTAACCTTTATAAGCTGATTATCTATTTTAGATCTAGATGCAGTAGCATAATATTCTTGAGCTCTAAATCCATCACCTAAGCCATTTATTGCTTTATATATATAGTAATTCTTTTTAGTTTTTGGATTATAATAAACAAGTGGTTCACCTTGATCCATAACTCTTTTGAACAAGCCTTTCTTTATATAAGAATAATCTCCTTCTTTTCTTTTTTGATTTCTTTCTATTCTACTAATTTCTAAATCATTCCAGTTATAACTAATTATATCATCTCCTGGTTTAAAATATCTAACATCTTGTGTAACAGTTAAGGGAATTTCACCATCACGAAATGCATTGTTTACACTAGCAGGACGAGCCCAAGCTGCAATTGCTGGGTAGCTTACACCCTTAGCATTACTGTTACTAGGTGTAATCATATATAAACTATCTGAGCTTACTATATCTGAATCAGTCCACCCATTTCTTTCAAACATATTTATATCAGCAAAGTCTTGTAAGTTAGGCATATTATCTAAGATGCGCAAGGTGTATTTATATAAACTTGCTACATCTTCATATGGTAAATATGATGTAAATGATATAGGACTATTTGCTAAACCTGATTGTAAAACTGAAAGCTTAACAATATCATCATAAAGATTACTTTGACCCATACTTTGTAAAAACTTTTTTAGTGATCTAAAAGAAAATATAACAGAGTTTACATCATATGCTTTTGTACCAAGACTATTAAGTTTTAAATTGTTAGGAAGATTACCTGCTGATCTTGCTGGCATTGCTTGTAAATTATTTACAACTAAATTATTACGCATTGTATAATATGGAGAACCTTTTTTAGCTGTCTTTATTTTATTTACTAACTCTAAAGCTTGCGCTGAAGTACCAGTTGTATCAAGTAATACTTTTTGAAGTTGTGTATTTAAACCTCTTGTTTGCACTCCCCAATCTATTAAGCTATTTACAGCTTTTCTAGCAATCTTTATAAATTGTTTATCAGATTTATTAATATGTGGAAGTAATATAGTTTCTAAAACTCTTCTTACATTACCTCTATCTGATAGTAAAAAACTTGCTACTGCATCTCTTGTATTCCCTCTGCCTGTAGGAGAATAATTCTCTGTTATACCAAGTCTACTTGCTAAGTTTCCTAACCACGTATCATTTAATCTAGACTCAGCACCAGCTATTAATGAATCCTGTGCTTCTTTATATTGTATTTGTTTTTTAAATACTAAGAAGTGATCATTAAGTACTGTTGTGTCAAAGTTTGTTCCGTTTGTAAATTTATAATACTGCCCAGACATTCTAGCATATTTCAAAAACTCTTTTAAGTATTGAGGTTGATTACTTTTTATTTTACTTGCTGAAGACATGGTCTTCTCTAACACCTCTGCACTTGGAATAACAAAATCTATATTTGTTCCAGTTCTAACCAACCCTCCATATTGATCTATAGTTTCTTGATAAATATCAGGATTAAATAACCAAGTCTTTCCTTCATTCTCAAGAGCACTTAAATAAGTACGTATACTTGGTTGGTTTACAAAAAATATTATTTGATCAATTGGTACACCTATTCCGTTTAGAAAAAGAATAGTTGGTGCAAGTTGAGGAGTTGCACCTAGTTCCATAATCCATGGACCTTTAGATATATCTACATGTCCGTCCATCAGTTGACTGTTGATGTTAGATATTAATTGCCCATCAGCATTATATATTCCTGAAAGAGATGCTTTTCCTTCATAAGTATTATAGTTTTTAAATGCAATTTTTCCATCACCTAACCAATCTTGATCCTCTTTAGAGAGTGATGATAATCTATCAGTATCTATAGTAATAATAGATTTTTGATTTAGAGAAAGTCCTGTTTGAGAAATAGCATCTATACCAATTGCTTTTTTACCTGAGACAAATGCTTGTCTTAAAGATAGCATAAACCTATTATCTAACATGTTATCTACTTTTGTATAGTTAAATGCCTGACCTTTAGTTTTACTAACAACACGCTTAGCTAAATCTTTTAAATAGTCTGCAGAGTTTGGTCTAATTAATTTCTCAAAATTCAGAGGATGCGATGCAAGCTTTCTAGAAGAGTCTATAAAACCGTTCTCTAAAGATTGCTTATATAACTTGTTAACTATTGCATCTCTAACACCTATCTCAGACAGCTCATTTATAAATGTCTCTAAAGAATCTTCTTGATCTACTACACCTAGTTGTGCTAATAGGTCTCCATATTTATCATTTGGATTATTTTCTATAGCAGCATCATTATTAATTAAACCTTGAACCTCCCAACTTTTTAATTGACCTAAAGCATCTAATTGTTTTTTCTGAGTAGCATTAAATAGTTTTCCACTATCAAATAAATCAGCAATCTTTCGTTTAGAGTCTGTACCTGTTCCAAAGAAAGGCACTTCTTTAAGTTCGTTATTTATATAAATTACATTTTTTAAATATATAGATAGTTTATCAATATCAAAATCCGATCCCACTTTCTCTACAATTGCTGATGGTACAACTACGTTATCTCCAAACTCCTTTGGTAATATCATGCCCACTCTAATTACATCTATTGAGTTTTGTGCTTGTGTAGGTATACGAAAAGCTAATCCTTCTAGTATTGATTTGTTTTCTGTTTTGTTTAAATAGTTTAGAAGATCTTTATCAGACATGTTGCTATTGAACCAACGTCCAACTCCTATCTCCATAACTCTTTTACCATCTTTATCCTCATAGAATTTTAGAATGTCAGAGGTGTGACCTTTTAACTTTTTATTAAACTCAGCTCTTGTTTTTTCAAATAAAGCTGATGATATTTGAGTCTTTTGTCCACCAGATATTTTAGACCTAACTAGTTCTTTATTAATTATAGAGTATAGAATGTTTCTAACTTGTTGATATGCAGGCGTTATCTCTAAAGCAACACCTTTTGTTTCAAACTGTTCTAGCGCTATAGAAATATTGTCATTAACTTCTCGCTTAAATAATTCACTACGAAGAGTCTTTGCAGCTTCTGACATATTTGTAATCTCGTAACCTTGATTAGTTTCAGATATTCCTAAACGTCTGAGAACTCTTTGGTATGCATCTTCTGTTAAAGCTTCTAGTATCTCAGTATTTTTTATTGCTTCTGAATATATGTCTGATTGGTCTTTCTTCTCAAGAAGACTTAACTTTTCCCATTGTTTTTCTCTAGAAAGCTCTCCTTCACCTATAAATTGTTTGAAGTCAATAGGTACACCATTATCAAACATGTCTAGTGTTATAAGCTTAGTGGTTTGAGAACCTCTTGTAACTAGACTAACTTCCTTAGAAGGAATCTCAGATTGTATACCCATTATAGAATATGGTACTAATATCTTATTTGTGTACTCATCAGTATTAAACGAACCGTCATCATTATATGTAGAATGTAATGACTCAGCTCCTACTTTTCTAGCAGACTTAAATGCTATATAATCAATGCCTTCTTTTTGCATTTTGTCATATAACTTTACACCATTGTCAGCACCTAATTCTTTCATCACTCTATATGAAAGAGGATATAATGAATTCTTATCAAGAACAACATTATTATAGCTTGAATTATTTCCAGACTTGTCTAGTTTAGATCCTGATACAATAGGTTTCTGATCAGGGTATGCAGACTTAACTGATGGATTACCTTCTGTTAATAATGCTGATTCTTCTGGACTACGCTTTATGCTTTTATCTCTTTTCTCCCAAGCTATATCATATCTATACTGCTTTTCTTCAGCAGTATTCCAGTTATCAGCATTTATTCTCAGAGCTCTATATGCTGGAAAAGATATTATACTTGCACCATCTGTTTCTTTATAAGGTTTATATCCAGGAAGATCTACTGCACCTATTACATCATTGTGAGTAGCTGTTACAAAATGATCTTTTGTAAAACTGTAATAACCTATATCATTAGTGCTCTCATAACCTTTGTTCCAAAGTTTATTTTGTTGAGCTTGAAACATAGGAGAGTTGTTTACAAGAGTTTGACGTGGAGATAAGAAACTTTTTGTACGCTTTAATTCATCTTCATATTGATATGGATCAGAATATAAAAGCTTGTGCATTTCAATATTTGCAATCATATAATTGATACCTAAAGCTGTTAGAGATCTATTGAACTGATCTGCTTTCATGTTTTCTTTTAGTCCTACTTCAGGAATAGTATAAGTAGCTTCAAGCGAACCACCAACTTGAATCATTCCATACCTAGTCATCATTGTTTGATTACGAGAAACCCACTTTTTAATGTATACTGAAATAGCTTTGTTTATATCATTTATATAAATATTGTAAACATCTTCAGGGCTTCCTGTTTCATTTATTACCTTATTGTGTAGGTCTTCTCCTAAGATATCTTTAAAGAATCTTAAATCTGTAGTTTTTCTTTTTTCAAACTCTGGAGTATCTTTTTCGTATTCTACCTCTGGTATAGGACGATTATCTCTAGATAGATTTATTTCAGATAAAAGGTACGGTTTAAATATATTAGATATTACTCTTGCAACTCCTGTCTTACTTAGTTGACTTTGATCTACAGGATTACCCATATACAAAGTATGTTCAAGAGATGCATCTCCTGGAACTAGATTCATAAACTCACCAGCAAGGTTAAAGTTTAACTCTTGTATATATCTTTCTCTAGCTGTAAGTCTTGATGAAGACTTGTTTGATTTTTTACCATCATATACAATACCACCTGCTATACCTGGACGGAAAAGATTTTCTGCTCCTGGTTTTTTAATTCCCTTACTAGTAAACATTCTAGACATAATACTAGATCCCTGTGAGAAGACATCTGTAAGTAAATACTCAAAAGGTGTACCAGCAAGATCTTCTTTCTTTTTAGCATTCTTTAATGCTACATATAAATCATTAGCAGCATTACCTCCAAAAGCTGTTTGAACCCTTTCACCATTTACATTATAATAAGTACTGTCATATTCTGGGTTAGATGCAAGTGTTTGTAAGAATGCAAGTTCTTTTAATCTTCGATTAATATCTAATGAATCTTTTGAAAAAGTTGTAACAGATTTTATACCAGCTAAACTATCTCTAACTTTACTTACTACATCTTTTATTTTTTCTTTCTTACCAATTCTGTACAGTTTTCTAATCTCAACTTCAGAGAAACTAATACCTAACCTCTTAAGAAAATTAGACATAGCTATAGGTGTGTTTAGTGGAGCATTAGTTATTGCTGCTTTTTTAGGAGTATACTTTCCAGTAACTTTATTGTAATTAAATAATCCTTTATCAGATTTTGATAATGTAGATATATCATTTATGTAGTTTCTTGTTAATTGATCTGCAGCTGAAGAGTATGCAGCAGGACCTACAGTAACCCCATCTTTATAAATATATGTATTTAATGCTTCTGGAGTCATTTTATGAAACGTTCTCCACATTGCTGTAACAAGTCTTGACTGATCTAATGATAAGTTATTAAAACTAACACCTTCAGTACCAACACTATCACCAGTTATACGAGCATATAAAGGTGCATAAGTTGGATACTCTTGAGCTAACTCTTTTAACTTAAGCATTGCATCATCTACATTAGGTGAGTCATGCAGCTTAGTCATTAAGGTTACATATGTTTTACCTATAGGTTGTAGCACACTACCATTTATAGTACTTATTTCAGGCTTACCTTGATTGTTTTTTATTTGCAATGTAGCTAATAGTAATTTTAATGTAGAAGAGGCTGCTTTAAGACTATCTATTTTTGATGCATCAAACTTATTACTTTCTCGTATTCTATCATTATCTTCTAATTGTTCTTGTGCAGATTGATCAAATGAGACATTAAATGACTGTAAGTATTGTTTGTGCTTATCTATTAGTAGTGGCCAAGTTTCTACTATATTATTTTTTAGCTTTTTGTTTTGAAATATTGAGATGTTAAGTCTAGACATCTCTTCATTAGTTAATACATCTCTTGTTTTTGCACCCCACTGAAATTGTTTTTCACCTTTGGCTTTTGCAGATTTAGACAGGTTCATATATTTAGTAGCTACATTTCCTTTTTGTTGAGCTACACGTAGAACATTTTTTAGAATCTTATTATATGTTTCAGTTTCATTACCTTTTAATAAAGTAAGATTAAATAAATCTGTATCATTCTTAAGAGCATCCGTAACAAGTTGATAAGTCATCTCTTGTAATGTATCATACATTTGTTGATCATCTAAAGCAACAAGTCTATATTCAGGTTCAGTAACAAATGGATCTCTATAGTCTATTGGAGAGCTAATCTCATCTTGAAAGTTAACAGCAAATGCAAAGTTTGAATCAAATTGTGAAGGTAAAAAAGTTACTCCTTCATAAGAAAAATCTAACACAAGATTATTTGCAAAGCCACCTGTATTTATTTTATCAAATAACTCTTTAGTAAATGTATCTGAACTAGGACTCATGAACCACTTCTCAATTAAGTCTTTAAGCTTTTTAAACATACGTGCAAATAGACCCTTAGGTTTTATATCCTCTTGAATATAATCTCTAAACTCTTCAGCCAATTGCTCTTTTATTTGTTGACCAGTAGCTTCAGAAAATTTAACTGTTTCTCCTGTTGGTCTGTCTACAAATGTACCCTTACGTGAGTTAAATTCTTTTCTTAATTTAGTCTTGTCTTCAGTAGAAAGCATTCCATTAAACACAGCCTCAAATGCTTCATGATAAGTTGTACCAACCTCTGCATTCTCATATACATAAATAGCTCTATCCTTATACATTCCCCAAGCTTTTCTACCTCCGCCAGCTTCTATAATATTTTTAACTATATTAAGTGGAACCTGTGGCAAGTTTTTATTCATCCAAGATTTTACCTCATTCCAGTTTTCTGTTTTGGCTAGTTCTAATTCTCCCTCAATAACTTCACGAAAGTGTTCATCATTCATATCAGCTATTGCATCATCAATATCATCTTGAAAGTTTAAACCTCCCCCTGAAGGAGTGTCATCAGTTATAACAACCTCACTAGCTTGTTGTGTTGGTTGTGCAGGAGCTTTAGGTGCAGGTGCAGGTGCATCATCAAACAATGACCCAAGAGCTTGACCAGCCTCTACCTCAGAATCACCAACAACTATACTACTTTCAAATGCTACTTTAGCTTTTCTTTTTGGTAATACTTTTTCAATTGACTTAAAGATTGTTCTCTTTAGTTGCTCTCCTATAAAGCTTTTTAATTCTTCTTCAGTAACATCTTTAGGAGCTTTTTCATCACCTTTAATTTTTTCAACTACTGCCTCAAGATCTCCTCCTTGTAATACTACTACTTGATCCCAAGAAGGTTCTGTAGCTTTTTTATCAAATCTAAAATTTAATGTAGCTCCTCCTGGTGACGTATAAACATCAGTAGTTTCCCCATCTAATACATAACCTCCTGTGTCTGCAACTGGTGCTTTGATCTTACCATCTTTTATTATGAGCTCCTTAGGTGCTTGACTAGAAGGGTTTGGTATAGTATAATTATCTTGACCTGTCTTACTAAAAAAGTATATATTATTCCTATTAACTTCACCTTCTACTTTAGGTTTCATCATAGTGTGTAAGGGTAAATCAGAGTTTGGTCTTTTTGAACCGTCAGGATTAGTGTTAGATAGTAGATATGTTTGGTAGTTATCCCACGTAACACTTTGTATCTCACCGTTTTCTATTCCTGTTATTTGTTGGAATTCAGCATCAATGTTATCTAGTATTTTATCATAAGCATTGATATTGTTATATGTGTTTTGTAGAAGAGTTATGATTACATCTTTACTCATCTCTAACTCGGTTGGAGAAAAGTCAAATTTAGCATCAGGGCTTCTACCTATTGTTAGTTGTAGTTTAGCAAACTGTAAACTTCCTCCAGCTTCAGGAGTAGTTCTTTCAAAGAATACACTATTTCTTCCTGGCTCTTTTCTTTCCCCAGCGTTATCTATTGGTATTCCCCAATAAGTTACACGTTTAAGAAAGTTTAGTATGTCAATTGAAGCATCACTTTCTAGACCTTGTCCCTTTTCTATATTTTTAGATAGTTCAAGAATAGATTGATATATAACTGTAGCTTCTTCTTCTGTGTGTTTTCTATTTTTAAGTGGTACGTATGCATTCTTAAGTCTTAAAAAAGCACGTCCTACAGGTGAATCATATGAAGTTGTACCTTCTGATAAAGATCCTTTAGAAGTAGGTATTTTTATTAATATCTCTGACTCTAGTTCATCTTCTGTAACTAAACCTGCATCTTGTACAGATGTAATAGTAGTATAAATTCTATCACCTGCATCATTCTTTTCATACTCAGGTGTTCCAAAAGATGCTTCAATAATTTGAGGTATACCTAGTGCATCTTGAGCTAGTACACTTTCTCTAAATTCTTTATACTGCTGTTTAATTGAATCTACTACTTCATCAGGAGTGTTTTCTCTAAACATGCTACCCTTAGTATTAGTAAGACCTGCTTCAGGCATAGCTTGGTATATAGCATTGTCTAAGTTATCCTCATCTTCAGCAATAGGTTGGCCGTTAACATTAACTAGATCACCATTCTCATTAACCATAACCATTACAATCATAGTCTCCTTAAACTTTTCTTTTTGTTCTTCAGATAGAGGCGTCTTACCACCTGATAACATTTTATCAATAACACCAGGTAACAGTTGATCTTCAATAGCACTTGTTAAATAAATACCACGTATCTCATCTCTGTTTTCAAAAGAGTTTAAGTTTGCTCCAAAAGCGTTAGATCTAATTTGATAGTCTTCACCCTCATCATCATTTGGTATAGTTGCAACAGGAAGTATTTCTGTACTCTTTTTAGAATCAGGATTGTAAGCACCCTCATACTCATTAAGAGCTGGAGCTTTAATACCTGTAGCAAATATTCTATCTAGTAATCTTTGATCATTTGCTAATTTTTCTTGTGCAGCTTTTTTAGCATTATACTCATTCATAATAGATTGGAATCTATCTAGTATAATCTTTCTAGCTCTGTACTCATTTCTTAATTCGTTTATATCAGTAGTTAACTTAGCTACTTCATCTTGAGTTTTAACTATGTCAGACTCATTAAGATTTACATCTTTAGATATATCATTAGTAAGCTTAAAGTTAACAATCTCTTCTTTAAGAGCAGGCCAAGTTACGTCTAAGTTTTCACCAGCAGCAACATCATCTAGTAATTTATCTAATGCTTGCGCATAGTCATCACCTACTATATAAGTACTTTTAATTGCTTTTCTAAATAAACTTGCTGCCTTTTTAGTAACCTGTCTTAATGTGGTTCCCATTTTCTTAGCAGCCTTAATTATCTTAGCTAGGTTTTTACCATTATCAGCTAATAACTTTACCTGATCTTTTAACTCTTGTAAGAACTCACCGCTATCTTCAGGAGCATCAGATATCTCATTAGCATATTGTTCAAAGTAAGAAATATCACTTAACACTTCATCTCTTTCTACTTCAGCTAACTTAAGGGTCTTGTTAAGATCCTTTCTCATTTGAGTTAACTTATTTATAGTTCTTGTAAAAGATTTAGTAGCCTTAGAAAAGTTAAGTTTAATCTTTGGACCAGTAGGACCAGCCTTCTTCATCTTTCTAATATTAGCTAAGTCTTCCTTCACCTTAGCTAAATCAGATGCAGCTTTTTCTATTTGTTTATTTAATTCAACAATATTTTCTTTTCCCTCTTCACCTAGTTGTGAAAGTACTTCAAGTCTAGCTTCTCTATTTTGCTTTAGTCTTTTTCTTTGCTTTTGTATTTCTGCAGCACTAGTATATTTTTTAAAAGAATCTTTCTGATTTTTACTTTGAACACTACCAACAGCTTTTAATCTAGGTTGGTTAAAACCTTTTTGAGGAACAAGAAATGAATTGTCTATTTGCTTTCTTTTAATCTTTCCTCCATTTGTTTTATATACAAAGTAGATCTTACCTGTATCATTATTAACAGCTTCATACTCAATCCTTCCATCAACATATCCTCCAAAATTCTTTCCACGATTAAGTCTAAAGATTTCGTTTCTGTGATTATAGAACCAATTAGCAGCAGAATTATTTTTCACACTGCTAACCTTACCAAGTTTAAGTTTGTTAAATGTTCCGCTTTTTAAATCTCTCTCTTCTCCTGTCTTAGTGTTTACTATTTTTAATGTACCATCCTCATTATATCCCTTAACTATAAGTGTACCTATTTTAAATAACTCATCTAGACCATCTTCATTATAGTCTACACTGTTTCCAACAAAGTATTCTGTTTCTACTGCAACATCCTTTATACCTTTTTCTGTTTGAACCTTAATAGTTTCTACTTCTTCTTCTTCTACTTGATCTTTAACAATTACAGGTTCTGATGTATACTTACTAGGGTTTTCTTTTATATCATCATATGTTTTTATGAAGTTTTGTCTCTGTGAGGCTGCATCAGCAATATCATCTAGGTATGATCCAAGTTGATCTTTTTTTGAACCTATCATATCTGATTCTTTAAGCTGTACAACTGCTTCATTGTAAGCTTTAAAGTCTCCATCTATTACACTTTGAAGAACAGCTTGAGTGTTTATTCCTGCAGCAGATAGTTTTCCTCCTAAGTTTAATATTCTTTGATCAAAGTCTTCTGTCTTAAGTGCAGTGTACATCATCTGGTTCATTACAGATGGTGGATACTCTAAAATTGGATTCCCTCTCTCGTCTTCTATTACATCACCAAGATCATTTGTTTTAAACTTTGCACCAAATCTAAGATTTAAAGACTGGTATAAAGATTGTGCACTGTCAGCAACTTCACTAAACCTATTTATTCTTGCTAAATATGATTCTCTTGTGTCTGTTGTAAGAGCCTTACCTTCTTTTACTAGTTGATCAAAGCCAGCATCTGTACCAGCAAGAGTTCTATATTCTTCTATCTCTGATTTAATTAAATCAAATCTACCATACTTAATTCTAGGAGTTAAATAGTTTATTATATAGTCAGACTCTAGGTTTTTGCTTTCAAATATTTCTCCATTTTTAAGAGCTCTTTCTCTTTCCTGTTGGATTACAGTTCCTCTATTAACAGCTTCTCCAGTCTCTTTAGTAAAGTTACTTAGATCAAACTGCATAGCGTTTATAGCATCACCTAGATTAGTTTTATTAAAAGCAGTTACAAAGTCATCTGTGTTTTGTCTTATTCTTTGCTTTTGTGTCTTTGGTCCCCCTAATAAAGATCTAACACTTGGCGCAATATTCATCATTATAGATCCTGAGAGTCCACCAATCAAAGCATTCTTTGCACCTTCATCACTAACCATACTATCAAGACCTGCCTTAATAGATGACATCCAGTTTGTAGCTTCTCCATTATATGCTTTTTGATAGTAATCTTTTGTAGTTTCTCCTATCCCATACTGAGAGGATTCTTCAATTGCTTCAGAGTAAGAAAATAAATAAGGTTTTCTAATAGCGTTAACAACCCTTCCTAATTTGCTAACTTTTGTTTTTGACATTACACCAGCTGCATCTAAGGATACATCTCCTATCTCTCTACCAAGACCATTAAGTAATGTTTTTTCACTGTTATAAGAGCTTTGAAATATTTTAGGAAGCTGTATATAATTTGTAGCTGTTAACAGTGCCATGTTAGCTACCATTGCTCTGTTAGCTGCAGCATCAGTTGCTCTGTTTATATCATCAAGAGCTTCTCCTGTAGGAACAATACCAAAATCTAGTTTGTATTGAGAAATAAGACCTTCTCTAAATTCATTTGCATTATGTAAAGCTTCAAACCCTGCCTCACCTGTTGTAGATAATCCTGCTACTAATACTCTTTGACCTTTATTAAGTGTATTATATCCGTTTGCTGTTTTTAAGAATGTATCAGATAAACTTTTTAATTCTCCATATATACCAGCAGCACCTTTACCTCCTGCTAGACCAGCTTCTGTTGCAGCAATTGTTTCAGCTGCCTTACCTGTAGAGAATAATTTAGATGCAAGCGGAATACCTTTTAAGGCACTAGTGTAAACACCAGCACTTAAATATGTACCAGCTGCAAATCCCATATTCTTTACAACACCATCCCATAAAAAGTTTCCCTTAGCCCAATAGGTTGGAGAATACCATTCAGCATCTCTTTCAGCAGCTGTATAGTAATTAGGTAGTGAATCTTCTAATCCTTTATTAAACTCATCTAACGCATTGTTAAAATCATTATCATAAAAAGAAGCAAACCTTCCGTCTACACTAGCTTGTATAACACCATTAACTAGTCCTACAGTATTTTGTAGAAATGTAGTTCCTGTAAGAGCTAAACCTTTTCCAACACCATTAACCATTTTAGATGCCCAACCTTGTCCTTGTGCAGCAGCATCCTCATTGTCCCATCCTGGATCAGCATTAAAGTAATCATATCTATCTGATCCAATGTATTGATCAGCAGTTCTCATTTTAGGACCCCTTCCTTTACTAGAAGGAGTATCTGCTAACTCTTTTATAAAAGTAGAAAGTGCACCTGGTTGACCTTCCCCAGAATCCCCATACGACTTAGCTACAACACTACCAGCATTAGGTGAAGGTAAACCAGTAGATTGTCTATACCCACCATAACGTTGTTCCATAAAACCTTCGTCTAACATGGCTTTTGGATTTGTAGGTTTAGGTATACTTGTTCCTACTTGAGCTTTTTCTAACTTATCTTTTCCCATTAGTTTGGTATTTTTACTTCAGGAGTCATTTGATTAATGTCGTCTTGTGTAATGTTTCTCCCATTTAACATTTCAAAAATACTAGCATCATTTAGTTTTTGTAAGAATGTTGTTACTTGTTCTTTAGTAACAGGATTTGGAAATGGCATATTTATATATTCTTCAGTAGAATTTACTAAAACATTTGGATCTGTTTGACTAGGAATTTTTTTATTATTTCTAAAAGCTAACTGGAAATAATATTTAGCATCATCACTCTTAGGATCATCATTAGTTGTTATATTAGCTGCTACTTCATAAAGGTTAACGTTTGGAAAATCAAAATTATTAAAGTAACCGTTCTCAAAATTAGTAATCGTAGGACTTTCTGAAACAATTTTACCAAACATATTTTCAGAATATTCTGGAGCTGCAGTTGTCCATGTTTCTCTTTCACCAACAGTAGGACCAGTAGATAATAATCTTGGAAGAATGTTTTGATTAAAGTATGCAGCCTCAGGGGTTGCTTCAGTTTCAATATTAAACATTCCTCTAACCTGATCATATTGTTCATCAGTTAACGGTATTAATACATTATTCATCTTGTCTGCACTACCTCCACTAACTCTAAGTTCTCTACTATCTGTAAGAATAGTTGCAGATGTTATACCTTTTTCTATTTTTAATAAGTTGGTTGCATCCTCTGCATCTAATCCTTGATAACCACCTTTCTCATTTATAGCAGTTACAACAGTTGCTAAAATTCCTTGCATTTTATTTTTAGCAACCTTATCAGATATATCAATACCTACACTTGTTCCTTGAGGTGTAGGTAGGGTTTGTAGATATAATTCTTTTTCTAACTCATCTCGTTTGTCATTTAGATCCTCAACAACATCCCCTACTTCATCTAGTAGATTCATAGCACTCTTTACATAATCATTACCAAGAAGAAGTGATTGACCCTGTTTATTTTTATATACATTTTCATATAAACTATATTCTTGATCATTTAATTCTATCCTTGCTCTTTCATCATCGTATGTATCATATCCAACTGCACCACCACCACCTAGACTCGCAGCTAGCCTACTGCCTTTATATTTAGAAAAACGTTCTAAGAGGAGAACAGTTTCTACAGCGCTAAACCCTTCCCATGTTCTACCTACATATTCTTCAGGAATTATACTATCTATATCTAGAGGAATTTGACGTTCAACTTCTTGAGCAATTGTATTTTCTCTAAACAGTGAAGTGTCTGCATCTCTTTGAACATCTAAATAATCTTTCATTGCATCCATATCAATAGGTTGTACATTTGCATAATTAGATCTTTCAGAAACACTCATCATTCTATCAAACTGAGTAAGTCCTTCTTCCTCATTTAATGTATCAATCCTTGAATCATAACTACCGTCCCCATCTATATCAATATATTTTATAGTGTCATCCCATCCAAGTCTCTTAGCTAATTTCTCTCTTTCTATATTAGCTTTTGTTATCTTAGCATCTGTTTCTACTTTTGAGTTTTCAAACATCTCATCAGTATCTTTAGTATCTGTAGATATAGTAAATGTATTATTTAAATTACCTTCAAGCAACTCTAGCTCTTTTTGCTTATCTGCATTTACTCTTCTATTTTGTATTTTTTGTTCTCTATGTTTAGCCTGAGCTAATGCAAACTGATCCTTTTTCATTTGTACAGAGAAGTAAGGACTTTCTTTACTAGTACTCTTTACTGATCTGCTAGAAAAAGCTTGACTGATATTATTCATCCAATCCATTGTATAGAGTTGTGCCTTTGCAGACTCAACATCACCACTACCAAAACCAGCAGATATAGAATCATACTCTGCTTGATTAGCTTCTATCATTTTATCTAGCTTTGCTATCTGTTGCTGTAATTTTAATTTATCTTTAGGAGTCTTGGCACCTAGTTCAGCCTTAACTAAATCTGATCTTTTTTCTGACAAGAAAGTAAATCTACTTTCGTATCCATTGTTAAGTTGATTTACAAAACTTTGATCACCAACATTGTTGTATTTTAATTTACCATCTAAACTTAACTGTCTCCAAGCTTGTGGGCTGAGTCCAGTCTTAAGAGCTGTTTGTATTTTTTCTGGGGTAAGTTCTTTTACTTCTTGATTAGTCATTATATCATAGTACTTACCTGTCGTAGGGTCTTGCATAACTTCTATGTTATACTCATCCTTAGCAAGAGCTTTTATTATCTTCTGTGACTCTTCTTGCACATTTACATATGGCGAAACATTAGCACTATATGATGAATTTAAATCATTACTATCATACCAGTTAGTAACTTCTTTATTATATTCTAATTGATTAGACTCTGCCCACTCTCCTTTTTCTTTAAGACCTTGAATAGTTTCTAAATCCTTTCTGTATCTTGTTGCTGAACTTACTGCATTTATTACATTAGGATCTTTTGCTATTTGATTAGTCATTCCATTTACAGAATTAACTAATGAGAAATTAGAGAAATCACCACCTGCAACATTAGTAAGTTGACTACCTAGTTGATTAAGTTTTGATTGCAGATACTGTTTATCAATGTCTCTTACAACATCAAGACCAGCAACATTATCAATGCTCTCTTGTATTTTCTTTACCCCCTCATCAAACCTTTGTTGCTTATACATACCAACCTTAGCCATAGCTTCAACTGGACGTTGCTCTATGTAAGGGTTGAATGTAGAAGGTGTTGTGTCTTTATATGATGCCATAATTTAACAAATGTAATGTGATTAATTGTATTATCCAAGGACCTCTAACAGGTTCTGGTAATTCTTTATAATCAGTTTAGTTATAAATTTTTAATTGCTCTTAAAATATTGCTATTTTTATTGTTCTTTTTTACTGCCTTACCTTTTTTTGCCAGTCTAGATCCATCATCTATTGGTTCTACATAATCATAAATATTTTTAAAGTCCATACCTTTCTTTATTGCACGATCCATCCTGTTGTAATTAGGCTCTACAGGTCTTTGTTGTATTGGATTATTTCTAAAGTAATCTATTAATTGACCTCCTAAGTTAATTGCACTGTTAACATTTTGACCTGCATTACCATTAAATCCTGGAGTAGCTAGACCAGGTATACCTCCTGTTATACCATAACCTGGTATGCTAAAGTTACCTCCCACTCCTGTAGTGTTTGCATCTCCTTGTTGATTAAATTGATAAGACGGATACATATTATTGTAAACTCTTTCTAACATATTGTTTCTTCTATTTTGAGCATACTTATTAGAGATAGAGTTTAAGATAGCTATGTTTTCTTTTCTTGTATTAGAAACAGCTTCTTGTTGTCTATCATACTGCTCACCATATATCTTTAAGTTCTTTAACTTAGCGTCATTTAATGTTTCTTGGTTTCCTGAATATACCATATCCTTCATAGCTTGATTTGCTCTGAACTCTTCTGCATTAATTTCATTCAATGCTTTATAAGTTGGAGCTGCCATAAGTGCTGCAGCAGCAGGATTGTTTTGTATACCAGGATTTCTTTGCATAGCTCTACTTTGTGCAATAACATCATTCTTTGCATCTTGTAGAGATATATCATAAGGTACTCTAAGATTTGGTTGGTACCCTTGTGCAGGTACAGGTATATACTGATTAGTAGCCATTGCATACTTCTCAGCAAGTAACTGATCAGGATTCAATTCATTGTTTACATCTCCATCTAGGAAGTTAGGAATGAATGGAATTCTTGGAGGTTTTATAGTTGTAGTTTCTGTAACAGTAGGTTCTTCTTTAATTTTTGCCACTTCTACTTCAGGTTCTT
>ERZ807291.3418-NODE-3418-length-22551-cov-12.040985_pt1 | contig 22551 bp, 13 predicted proteins | sample MGYA00521257_ERZ807291 | MGnify/ENA primary metagenome ERZ807291 (study PRJEB31413, sample SAMN03169783) | marine metagenome | biome: Marine; feature: Water; material: Subsurface seawater | place: North Sea | collected 2011-04-28 | depth 1 m m ... | reverse complement strand
AAACAGGCGGCACTATCTTTTTGGATACAGGATTTGAAACAGGTACTGTTGAAATTTCAGGAAACTTATTAGTTAAAGGCGATACAACAACTGTTAACACTGCTGAACTAACTATCGAAGATAGAGTTATAGAACTTAATAGAGGCGATGATTTAGCAGCAGGTATTCAAGGTACTGATTCATTTTCTGGTATTGAAATTAATCGAGGAACACTTCCTCATGCATTTTTTGGATACGACGAAGATGTTAGTGGATTTATCGTTTACGACGAAAACAGTAATCTGCTATCATTAAGAACTAATCAAATTTCCACTGGCGGCCAAAACTTGCTACTAAACGCAGGCAATGGAACACTACAAGTAAATTCAACAGTTGACTATGAACAAAAAGTATTTACTTACAATGGTTTTAACGAATTAACAGGATATAATGCAGCTAATGCGGACATTATTCCTAATGCACAGTCTATAGTTGATTATGTTGCGTTTAACTTTGCTAACGTATTCTTACGTCAGATTGGCGATGGTACAATATCTGTTAGTAGTATTGAAATTGATGATGAAGAAAATACTGGAGTTGATAGTGTAATTACATTTAAGATTGACGGAAATACAATATCTCAACTTTATGCAGATCGTTGGGAGTTTGACGAATTAAGATTTGTAGGTTCAACTATTGAAACTATTAGTAGTAATGAAGATTTAGTATTAAAATCATCAGGCACTGGCAGTATTAGAATAGATGATACTCTACACTTGAATCGAGTACCAAGCGATGACGATCCTAGTTTAGAACCGCCTAATCCGTTAGATGGAACTAAAATTTATGTAGCAGACGAGTACACAGGAAAGTCAGGAATATTTTTTGCCAATGACCAAGGCAGTAGAGACGAATTAGTAAGTAAGAATAGAGCATTGCTTTTTAGCATGTTATTTTAAGGATAAGAGATGGCTATAGTAAACCAACAATTAACAACAACACAATTAGATATAGTAACTGTTCCGTCTAGTAAATCGTATGCAATAACAAACATACTAGTTTGTAATAATCACGCATCTGCAGCAGCTTCGTTTGATCTTCATCTAATACCACAAAGTTCTAGTTTAAGTAATTCAGTGACACGAGTTATTAACAATTTAACTTTGCCTGCTGGCGAAACTTTTACTTTTGATAATGAAAAAATTGTACTAGAAGAAGGCGATAAAATTGCATTTGTAGCAGAACCGGATATTGGCGCAGGATTAACTAACTTGGCTGCTACTGTGAGCTACTTGGAAGTATAACATGAGATTAATAAAACGTCAAACAACTAACTTAAGAAGTATTGCAGGCAAAGGTGTGCAATACGATATAGACGATCAAGTTATTGTTGACAGTCAACGTGCTATGGTTGTTCCTGTTGGACCTCTTACAGAACGTCCAGGAGAAGCTGGCGTGGCTACAAGCTCAAGTGTTGGCCAAGTTAGGTATAATACTACTGATCAACAACTAGAAGTATATCAAAATGGTGCCTGGAGAGAAGTGCGCTTTAAAGAACCAAATCAAGATCCTGGAGTTGTTTGGCAAAACTTAGGTGTTGGTAATATAGCAGCAGATGAAACTGTGTTTGGAGAATTACAAAGTAATGATCCTGACTATCCTGTTCCTGCAAGTGCTAATAATATTATTGTAATGATCGAAAACGTAGTACAAATTCCTACAACAAACTACACAATACATCAAACTGCTGAAATTACCTCAGGCGGCGCTGAACAAGGACCTAATCATCCTTATACTGAAACAGGCTCAGGCTGGTGGATTAAATTTACAAGTCCAGTACCAACAGGAAAACCGGTCACTGTAATTCACAACCTTGACAAATAAATACTATGTCAGAGGGAGCAATTAAATGGCAGAACCACAAAATGGCCGTATAGGCGGCGGCGTATTAAAAGACAATCTTTTACGTCAAGGCGTCGATCTTAATTTTAAAAATACTAGTGGTTCAACAGCACTTTTACATTTAGATGTTAATAACGCTAAAATTAGTATTAATACAGAAGCGGCGACAGATGCGCTTACTATACCGAATACTTTAGCATCAACAAATTTAATATCAACATATAATAATATTGCAAATTTTACAATTGATCAAAGTCAAATTGTTGCATTAGGTGGCGATGGCTTTATTAATTTTAATGCAGCAAATAATATTTTTGCAACAGCAATTGCAACCGATGATTTAAAAATAGATTTTAATACTATTTCAACAACTACTCCTAATACTAATATAGAATTACGTCCAGATGCGTCTTCTGTTTCTCTATTACATACATTAGATAATCCAAATGCATATGATACAAGTTATAATGATAGGTTTGGTAACTCAGTTGCAGTAAGCGGAGACTATGCTATCGTAGGAGCCTTCTTCGAAGACGAACTAGGGATAACTGATGCAGGTAAAGCATATATCTACAATGCAATCTCAGGTGCTCTATTACACACATTAGACAATCCAGATGATTATGCTGCCTTAGGTAGCGATAATTTTGGCATATCTGTTGCAATAAGCGGTAACTATGCTATCGCTGGCGCTCCCAAGAAAGATGATGCTGGTGGTACACGTTCAGGTAAAGCATATATCTTTAATGTAACCTCAGGTGCTTTAGTACACACACTAGATAATCCAAATGCCTACGGTACAAGTGACGGTGATTGGTTTGGTTACAGAGTAGCAATATCTGGTAACTATGCTATTGTTGGTGCATATCTTGAAGATGATGCTGGTGGCCTTAGTTCAGGTAAAGCATATATCTTTAATGTAACTTCGGGTGCTTTAGTACACACCTTGGACAATCCAAATGCATATGGTACAAGTGAAGATGATAAGTTTGGTAACTCAATTGCAATATCTGGTAACTATGCTATTGTAGGAGCGTCCAGCGAAGATGATGCAGGCGGTAGTGGTTCAGGTAAAGCATATATCTTTAATGTAACCTCAGGTGCTTTAGTACATACACTAGACAATCCTAATGATTACGGCACGAGTGCTATTGATGTATTTGGATATTCAGTTGCTATATCAGGCAACTACGCTATTGTAAGTGCTTATCGAGAAGATGATGCCGGTGGTACACGTTCAGGTAAAGCATATATCTTTAATGTAACTTCGGGTGCTCTAGTACATACACTAGACAATCCAAATGCATATGGTACAAGTGAAGATGATTTCTTTGGTAACTCAGTAGCGATATCAAGCGACTATGCTGTTGTTGGTGCGAGTATAGAGGACGATGCATCAATCAACAATCGTTCAGGTAAAGCATATATCTTTGATGTTACTACTGGTAATTTACTACAGACACTTGATAACCCAAATGCTTATGGTACAAGTACAGAAGATTTCTTTGGTAGGACAGTTGCAATATCAGGGAACGTAGTTATTATTAGCGCATTAGAGTCTGATGCAGGATATGGATCTAACGGCGCCAATTCAGGTAAAGCATATATTTTTAAAGCCAATCAACAATTTGGTACAGTAAACATTAATAGTGACTGGAATATTACAGGAAGTTTACATGCAACAGGAAATATTCAAACTGTAGGTGATTTTACATTCGGTTCAGGAGATGAAGATAATGTATCATTTGCTGCTAATGTAAACAGTGATATTATCCCCAATCAAACAGATACAAGCAGTTTAGGATCAGAATCTAAACGATGGTTAGATCTCTATACTAGTCTAGTAAATGGCGAAGCTATTGAATTAGACGAACTAGTTGTAGGAGATGGTGAATCGAGTTTAGCACGTAGACAAGGTAATACATTTTATGTTAGTACACTCGGTAGCGATACTAATGTCGGCGATCATCAACACGGCGCATTTCGTACACTAAAACATGCACTTACACAAGTAGACGGAAGTACTTCCGGACCAACTGTAATACATGTATACCCCGGAGTGTATGAAGAAGAATTTCCTTTAACTGTTCCGTCACATGTAGACATAGTTGGCGAAGACATAAGAAATGTTGTTATCAAACCAACAGTTGCTACACAAAATAATAGTGTATTTTATTTAGAAGATGATGTTACTATTGAAAATTTAACTGTTAAAGACTTTTATACAGGCTATGCATTTCAATTTACATCAGGAGGGCTAGTAAATACACGTTCACCATATATTAGAAACGTGACTGTAATTACAAAAGGCAGTGTTACAAGTGCAGACGACCCAAGAGGATTTTCACAAGGCGATGCAGGTAAAGGCGCACTAATAGATGGCGCTGCATTAGATAGTTCTAGTCTAGAAGCAAGTATGCTGTTCCACAGTTGTACGTTTATAACACCTGGCGTCGACACTATTACAATGACAAATGGTGTAAGAATAGAATGGCTAAACAGCTTTACATATTTTGCTAACCGTGGACTATATGCAACACAAGGCGCAAGTGGTAAACTAATGCCAGATGCATCAATACGATACGGTGCAGAAATACGTTCAATTGGATCAGCAAACGTTTACGGAAACTACGGTGCAGTAGCTGACGGCGCAAATACACTAATGTATCTAATTAGTCATAACTTTGCTTATATTGGTACAGGCAAAGACGCAAGTAATGATAACACACTTGCTACTGAAAGTCAAGAAGTATTAGAATTAAATTCTGGAACAGTTGTTTACACAAGTACAGATCAAAAAGGTAAATTTAAAGTAGGCGACAGCTTTTTCGTAGATTTTGAAACTGGTGAAACAAGCATTGATGCAAATGAAGTAGACTTTAGTGGTATTGGTAATATTACTGTAAACAACGGAGTTGAAACAACTTATATAGACGGCGAAAGAGTTGATACTGGTAATATAAGATTTACTGGCAATACTGTTACTACGCTCGATGGAGATTTAAATCTAAGCCCACAAACTGAACTATTTAATACTGATAATAATGCAAGTTTGATAATTAGTAGAGGTACTGATCTTCAAAGAAATAATGAAACTGCTGATATCAGATATAATACAGAAACGGATTTGTACGAGGGATACAGTTCGGGTAATTTAAGCTTTGGCGGAATATATAGTTCTGATAGATCCGACGGTATAGACGCACACGATATTAATAATACAATAGTATTAACTGTAGGCGGAACTCAAATAGGTTCTATTGATAATAATAGTACTAATTTACACGGCTTGTCTACTGGTGATGTGTTATTTGACAATAACTTAATTACAACAACTTTATCTAATTCAGATTTAGAACTTAGAAGAGCAACTGCTACAAATGTAGTTGATATTTTTGATATAGAAATAAAAGAAAATAATTTTTCGAATTCAAGTAATAATCTTTTCACTCTTGCAACCACTGGATTAGGATTTGTAAAATTTAGTGGTACTACAGGACTAGTTATTCCGTCTGGATTAGAATCAGAACAATCAATTGCACCACTAGCAGGCGAAACTAGATATAATACAGAGCAAGCATATCTTGAAACTTGGAATGGCGAATCATGGCAGAGAAGCGCCGGCGAAGGCGAAGAAGTTACTGACGAAGTTCTTAAAGAATTAGTTGATATTTACACCCTTGTACTAGGATAATTTCAAAAAACGATAAATACTATTAATGCAGTACAGCGACCATTGTATTGCACTATCAAACTGTGGTTAACCAGCAAAGAGTCGTGAGACTGAGAATTCGGCTAGAGGGACAGGATCCCCGTATTGAGGAGAAGAGATGGCTATCGGTCGCATAAGTGGTCCGCTCTTAAAGGCAAACTTACTTCGTGAGGGAGTAAACTTAGCTTTTGAGAACGACTTACTATATCTAGATGTTAATAACAGCCGCATCGGTATTAACAATGCGTCACCTCAATACGATTTAGATATAATCGGAACAACTAGAGCACCTGCACTTGAAGTTAGCACACTTGCTAACATCGGTGATGTAAATATCACAGGTACAACAATTTCAACAAATCAGCCTACACTTACATTAGGTGCAGCTGATAATGTAATCTATCAAAATCGCTTAACAATCGACAGTTTAGATTTAGAAAACAATGTTATCAGTTCAAACGAAACTAATGCAAACATAGAGTTTTCGCCTAACGGCACCGGTACTGTAGAAATATTTGCAGACACAAATGTGACTGGTAATGTGTTTGCAACTGGTTCAATTACAGCAGATGGTAATATCACTATTGGTGATGCCGACACAGATAATATTACATTTAACGCAGAAATTAATTCAGATATTATACCCGATGCAACAAATACATACTCATTGGGAAGTGACCCTGCACTGGGAGGTTCTCAGTGGTCTGATGTGTTTACTCAAACACTAACTGCCGGAACAGTAAGAACAACTGCAATTACAGTAGACGGTGTAGATATTGCATTGCGCCAAGGAAATATCTATTATGTTGCTGAAAACGGTAGTGACAGTTACACAGGTGATCATCCTAATGATCCGTATGGCTCGTTAAAGTTTGCACTAACACAAGCAACCAGCGGCGACACAATACACATTTATCCAGGCGTATATCAAGAAGCATTTCCAATGACAGTGCCAGTGGGTGTAACTGTTAAAGGACACAGCCTCCGCGGAGTTAATATTACTCCAACACCTGCTACACAAAGCAATGATGCATTCTTGCTCAACGGCGGTGCAACAATAGAAGATTTAACTATTTCAGGATTCTACACAGGATATGCATTTAAGTTTGCTCCTGGCTTTACAGTATCAGGAAACAACCGTTCACCTTACATAAGAAACATCAGTGTTATTACTCAAGGCAGCGTTACAAGCGCAGCAGACCCGAGAGGTTTTGCAGAGGGTGATGCAGGGCGCGGAGCGTACATAGACGGCGCTGTAGCAGCCGCTACAAGCTTGGAAGCGACTATGCTGTTCCATAGTGTCACATTTATTACACCCGGCGTAGACGCTATTACAATTACTAACGGCGCTAGAGTAGAATGGCTTAACAGCTTTACATACTTTGCTAATCGTGGCATATATGGTGTAGACGGAGCAACAGGTTTACGTGGTACAGGTAAGACAGCAGTTAGAGTAGATGACTTAACAGGTACTATCGTAGACGGAAACACCTTTACATACTACGATACAGATGGAACTACTGTTCTTGCAACAGGTACTATTAACGGTGTAGATGCAGATGGTAAGTTTTATGTAGACGGAAATCTAACAGGTCTAGAAACTGCTGGCGAACGCGGCGGCAAGATTATAACCAAGTACGGAACTCCTACTACAGACACAACTGTTAAAAAGTTTGGCACAAGTAGTTTAGAACTCAATGGAACTACTGATTATCTAGGTGTAGTAAGCAACAACGACTTTGGGTTTGGCACTGGTGATTATACTGTTGAAGGATGGTTTTATTTTAATAGCGTAGCTGCTACAACAAATTTATTTGATTTTAGAGCAGGTGCAGGATCAGATGTTGCACCAGTAGTTTATATTGATGCCGGCGGCGAATTACGCTTTTACTCATATAGTGCAGATAGAATTACAGGCACAACATTAGTAGCAGATACATGGTATCATATTGCAATTAGTCGTAGTGGTAATGATACTAAACTATTTTTAAATGGTTCTCTAGAAGGAACGTGGACTGTAGCAGCAACAGATTACGATGTTGCAAAGCCTCTCATAATCGGAGCACGTTGGGATGCTGCAAACAAACTAGACGGTTATATAGATGAGTTTAGAGTTACAAAAGGATTAGCACGATATACTAGTGCATTTGTAGAACCAAGTTCAGAATTTGCAAGTGACACTGATACAAAACTATTATTACATTTTAATAATGCAGTTGACGGTGCAAACACTATTGTAGACGATACACTTAATTCACAAGATTTAAGATTTAGTAATGGTGCAACTGCTAGCTTTGTTACTCTTGCAGATCAAACAGAATTTGGTGCAGAAGTACGTGCAATTGCAAGTGCTTGTGTATACGGCAACTACGGTATTGTAGGAGACGGTCCAGGTGTACTAATGTATTTGATTAGTCAAAACTTAGCGTACATCGGTGTAGGCAAAGAAACTGACAACGACGAAACTAGTGTAATACAAGCAAACGAAGTAGTCGAAACAAACAATGCACAAATAAGATACAGTAGTGTAGATCACAAAGGTGACTTTAGAGTTGGTGATTTATTTTATGTAAATCAAGAAGACGGCACTGTAGACTTCAGTAGTTCAACATTTAACATTAATACATCTGCTGGTATTACAATTACTACAGGCGGAAGTCAAACTACTATTACTGGTGATAAAATTGATACTGGTAATTTAAGAATTAGTGGCAATACTATTCAAAGTTTGAGTGGAGATATCAATTTAGACGCAGATAGCGGCACAGTTAGAATTAATTCAACAAGTGCGCTACAATTGCCTAAAGGTGATACAGCAAGTCGTCCAACACCTGCAACTGGTATGATTCGTTATAATACTGATACAGCATTGTATGAAGGCTATGACGGCAACTGGATAGCACTTAACGGTGTTTACGATTTAGATTTAGACACACGTATTACAGCAGAACTTACTCCGGGTGCAAACGATGGTGTAATTAGATTTTATATCCAAGACAGTGTAGTTACAACTATTGATGCAGACAAATTATCAACACCTAGAATTGAAGTAGACGATATAAGTATTGATGGCAATGTTATTACAACAGAAACATCAAATACAGATTTAACTTTTAGTGCAAACGGCACAGGGTCAGTTGTAATTGACAATCTTGCATTTAAAGATTCAACTATAACTAATACCGAAGTTGATGGAATTTTTAATTTTGAGCAACAAGGTAGCGGCTACTTTAAAATTGAAGGTACAAACGGATTTGTTGTTCCGGTAGGAGATAATGTACAGCGACCAGCAGCAGCATACCGAGAAACTGGAATGGTTCGCTATAATACAGAACAAAGATATTTAGAAATATGGGACGGATTTAGCTGGGTATCTGTCGCTGGCGCAACAGGTTCAATTAGTGTAACCGCAGCAGAAGACTTAGCAATAGAATACGCATTAACATTAGGATAAACGAAGATGGCAACGCAATTTAAAAATAAAGTAGTAAAAGACATAGGCAGTGTTCCAATACTTGCATTAGAAACAGATGCTGCTACAAGATCAACTATAATTGGATTAACTTTAACTAATTTACAAGATTTTATAGTTTATGCTAGTTTATTAGTGCATGATGATACTAGTGTAGAAGGTTACTTTATGAAAGATACAATAATCCCTCCAAATAGTAGTTTACATGCGCTATCAGCAGGCGAAAAACTAATACTTGCTCCTACAAATCAGCTATATATAGTAGCCGACCAAAATGATGCATTAGACGCAGTTATAAGTTACGTAGATATTGTATAAGGAATAAAGATATGTCAAATTACACAGGAATGTCACCAGAAAAAATGATGGGATCAGTACCCAACAGATTCTTTTACGGTTTACGTAGAACAGATAACGGTGAATTATTTTTATCAAAAGCTGATCAAATGAAGACAACTGATGATCATACAGTTACAATTAATAAGCCGGGTGATCCTGCAAATAACTTTCCTAATTTTGAGCAAGGGCAAGATTTTTACGAAGGTAGAGATATTAATCATAATATAGTTTATGAAAATTTAAATTACGAGCAACTGCGTTGGGATGAAAGAAATATTTCCTATTATGTAGATGAGGATGGTGAATTAGTAGCAAGAATTAATCATACGTTTACATATGACAACAATTCAAGTACAGACGGTCTTGTAGAATACAACAAAAACGACTATGATGTTAGTGTTGCAAGCGGTACTAACAGTTATGGTACTGGTAACAAGTATTATATCGAAAGACACGATGGCGCAAGTCCAACTCTTAACTTAATAGAAGGTGAGACATATATCTTTAGACAAGACGATAGTTCAAATGCTACACATCAATTGTTGTTTTCAACAACTCCAAACGGAACTTGGGGCGGCGGCGTAGAATATACTACAGGTGTAACTAAAGAAGGTACAGCAGGAACTCCGGGTTCTTATACACAAATAACAGTAGCAGCAAGTGCCCCTGTTTTATACTATTACTGTATAAATCATAGTGGCATGGGCGGTCGAGTAAATACAATTACATAATTAGTGAACAGGAAAGATAATGGCAGATTTTTTATTAGATAGAATTAGATTTAAATGGAAGGCCGGATGGGTATCTGGCACTGTATACGCTAAGGACGATGTAATTTATTACAGAGGTCGAGTTTATGTTTGTATGGTTGGACACACAGCTGGAGCTGATATAAGAACTGACATTTCTAAATGGGAATTAATGTTTGAAGGTCAAGAATGGCGCGGCGTTTGGACTGCAAATTCTAATTATGGTATCGGCAATATTGTAAAATATAATGGTTATATTTATAGATGCGTATCTAATCATACCAGCGTTTTATTAGATAATCTAGGGTTACCTAACGACTTGGCACATTGGACATTGATAGCTACTACGTACGATTGGAAAAATGCATGGTCTACTAGTTATAATTATAATTTAGGCGATGTAGTTAGATACAATGGTATTGTTTATATTTGTTCAACTACACATACTAGTGCAATTTCTACAGATTTAGGTTTAGAAGCAGATCAATCTAGTTGGACTACAGTAGTTACTTCCGACTACTGGGCAACAGATTGGGCAATAGAAACAAGATATGTAGTAGACGATGTTGTGCGCTATGGCGGCACTGTTTATAGATGTATTGAAGGTCACACTAGTGCTGCTACGCTAGCAGTAGGTCTAGAAACTGATCAATCTAAATGGGAAGCAATATTATCAGGATTGGAGTATAAAACAGACTGGGCACCGGGTGTAAAGTACAAAGTAAACGATATTGTTAAAGTTGATTCTTCTCTTTACATGTGTATATCGGCCCACACTTCGACTACATTTACTTCTGATAATTTAACCAACTGGCAAATCTGGATTCCAGGAATTGGATACGAAGATCCTTGGCTATCTAATGTAGAATACGATAAGGGTGATGTTGTTTTATATGGCGGGTATACATATGTTGCATTAGTAAGAAATTTAAATTCAACACCGTCGTCAACAGGATTTCAAAAAGGCGTAGGAAATTGGGATTTAATTAATTCTAATTATAAAATTACAGGACAGTGGAATGAAGCCACTAACTACAAAACAGGAGATGTTGTTAGACACGGCGGCAGCTTGTATTCAGCAATAACTGACTCGATAGCTGCACATCCGGATAGTAGTTTATCTTGGGGTGTAGTAATACCAGGATCTAAATTTAGAGCAGAATGGCAAGATAACGAAGTTTACTACCCCGGAGAAATTGTTACATATTTAGGTACTCCTTATACATGTATACTACGACACACATCGCTGGCGTCGGATAGCAGACCTGACTTAGATCAAGATTTGGACCAAGAAAATTATTGGGAATATGTATCCAAAGGCAGTGTAAACAATGTGTTGGCCGAAGCTGGTGATATGAGAGTTTATAATTCAGAAATATCTAGATTAGGAATCGGTCTTCCGGGTCAAGTAACTAAAGTGGTTTCTAATCTTCCTACGTTTAGTAATTTCGGCGTAACTGAAAAAGTATATTTTGTGAGTACACAAGGATCAGACGATGTAGGCTTTGGATTTACTGCTAACGCACCATTTAGAACAGTTAAACACGCCTGTGATTACATTCTTGAAGATATTAATGGGCGTGCTCCTGCAACAATATATATTACAACTGGTATATATGAAGAGATACTTCCCATTTCTGTTCCTGTGGATGTGGCATTGGTAGGAGATGAACTTAGAAGCACAGTAATACAACCGGCTGCCGGATACGAAGGCGAAGATATGTTTTATGTTAGAAACGGAAGCGGAATTAGAAATATGACACTTCAGGGATTAACAGGAATATTAGGCAGTCCGAATTCTTATTTAACACAGCGTCCAATTTCGGGTGCATTCGTAAGCCTAGATCCAGGCACAGGCCCGACAGATACTAGTGTACATATTATAAATAAATCTCCTTATATACAAAACGTAACTACATTTGGAACAGCATGTGTAGGACTAAAAGTAGATGGTGCTCTGCACAACAGTGGCAATAGATCTATTGTTGCCAACGATTTTACTCAAGTAATTGATGATGGTATTGGAGCCTGGATAACAAACGAAGGTCTATCAGAACTTGTTAGTGTGTTTACATATTTTAATTATATTGGTTACTTGTCTGAAAACGGCGGCAAAATGAGAGCCACAAACGGAAATAATTCATACGGAACTTATGGATCAGTAGCTGAAGGTGTTACAGCAGGCGAAGATCCAATTTTTGCTACTATAAATAATCAAAGTAAAGAAGCTGAAGTAGGCATAGTTCATAATAACGGTAATGAGATTATGGCAATAGCTTATTCAAATGCTGGACAATCTTATTCAAATGCTACAGTTACAGTCGCAGGATCAGGTGCCAACGCAAGTTTAACAATGAGCGATTTTAGAAATGGCGCAGTAAGTAATGTAAGAGTTGCAACATTAGGAGATAGTAGTATTCCAGGAGGATTAAACTACACAAATATTGCTGCTGGAGCACAAACAGGCGATACTACAAGTATAACACTTGATAATGGAGATCTACAAACAGATGCAGCAAAATATCAAGGACAATTTATTTTTATTACGGGCGGCGCAGGCATAGGCCAATATGGCGTTATAGATACATATACCCCTGGCACAAAAGTAGCTACTATTGTAAAACATAGCGATGGTACAGCAGGCTGGGATAGAATCAGTAGCAACTATGCAATTGCTAGTGAATTAAATTTAACAACACGTTATAAAATTGAACCTAGACTAGTATTTGATGCACCTGCTTCAGGAACACGAGCATGGGGTAGAGCTATTATAGAAAATAGTAGAATATCAGGTGTAAATATTTATGATCCTGGCTCAGGGTATACATCGGCTCCTAATATTACTGTAACTGATAACGAAGCAACTACCAACGCACAGTTTGATGTTTTTGTAAACGATGGAGTGTTAGGATTGCCTACCTTTGCAAATCGTGGTATAGGTTATATTAGATCAACTGCTACCATTACTGGAAACGGCTTTGCTGACAATTATCAAACTGGCGTAGATCTTAAAATTACTGGGTTAACTAGATTGCCTGGTCCGGGAGATAACGTTTCTATTAATGGCATCGACTCTTTAATTTATAAACTTACTAGAGTTACAGATATAACAGGATCAGAACCAAATTTAAGTGCAACTATCAGATTATATCCTAGTATTGGCGAAGACGAATCTCCTGCACATAACAGTTCGATTACTATTAGACAAGACTATAGTCAGGTAAGATTAACAGGACACGACTTCTTAGATATTGGCTCAGGAAACGTATCTAGTACAAGATATCCACAGCTATACTTGGACGGTATAAGTAGTGAAAATAAACCTCAACAACAAAGTGAAGTTATAGAAAACGGCGGCGGCAGAGTATTCTATACAAGTACTGACCAAGATGGTAACTTCCGTGTTGGTGAACTATTTGAAGTTGAGCAATCAACAGGCATTGTTACTATTGATGCTTCGCAGTTTGATTTAACAGGGCTTACACAAATTAGTCTAGGCGGTATACAAGTTGGAGGTAGTGCAGTAGTAGTGAGCGAGTTTAGTAAAGACGGCACATTTGTTGCAAACAGTAATAATATTGTACCTACACAGGCTGCTATTATAAAATATTTAACTAGTAGAATTGCAGGCGGTAGTTCAAATGCTACAACTAATAAATTAACTGCTGGTCAAATTACTGTAGATTTAAGTAATATTAGTTCAAATGGAACTGAAATAAATATTCCTACTCCTGTGAATTTAACAGGCGGGATCGCCGGCGGCGACATGTTAGCAATGCAATTGTTTGCACATCGATCAAAAAGATAAATATATAAAATAGAGCGGAGTTTTTAAATGGCTGAATTTAAATTAGGTAGAATTAGATTTATATGGAAAGGTGCTTGGACAGGCACCACTGTATACTATAAAGATGACATAGTAAAGCATGGTGGCAATACCTTTGTATGTACAATAGGACATACAAGTACAAGTAACTTTGATACTGACTTCGCTACATATTGGGATAAAGTTTCCGATGGTCAAGAATGGAAAGGCGATTGGACAGACGCTACCGTTTATAAAATAAACGATATTGTAAAGTACGGTGGTTATTTGTATGTTGCAAACACAGCACACACAGCTAATACATTACTTGAAAACGATCAGTCTAAATGGGATTTATATGCTGAAGGGTTTGATTGGAAAAACACATGGGCAACAGGTACTCATTATAAAGTAAACGATATTGCAAAATATAATGGTATAACTTATCTATGTATTACAGCGCATACCAGTGCTGCATCAGATGCATTAGGTTTAGAAGCAGATCAAGCTAACTGGCAGAAATTTACAGACGGTCTGCAATGGCAGGGCGACTGGGCTATTGATACTAGATATCGTGTAAACGATGTTGTCAAGTATGGCGGACAACTTTATGTTGTTAATACAGGTCACACTAGTGCTGCAACAGACACATTAGGACTAGAAGCAGATCAGGCTAAGTTTGATTATATGCACAAAGGCATCGAGTACAAAGGAACGTATGCTGTCGGTACACGCTATAAAGTAAACGATGTTGTTAAATCAAGTGGCGGCCTTTGGATATGTGTAACTCCGTACACTGGTCGAGACAGAATTAGTCAAGACCAAGCAAATTGGGCAGAATTTGTAGAAGGTTTAGAATTTGAAGATAGCTGGAACCCGACAACAAATTATGAAACAGGCGACATTGTAACCTACGGAGGCTACTCGTATGTTGCTATTACAAATAATGTAGGATTGCGTCCTATTGACAACGACACTGATTGGGATCTATTTAATACAGGGTTTCGTTTCGTTGGCGATTGGGGCGACGATAGCTCATCACAAGATTACCTTATAGGCGATGTAATACGTCACAGTGGATTTACTTATGTAGCTATAGCTGATAGCAACAATCAAGAACCGCCTAATGCAACTTATTGGGAAAAACTTAATGAAGGATTTAAGTGGAAAAACACTTGGTCAGATGCAACCGAATACGATCTAGGCGATGTTGTTAGTTATAACAGTAACTCATATGTTGCTGTTGCAAAACACACATCAGACGAAACAGTTGTCCAAAACAGACCAGACCAAGACACAGATGGATCTGAATGGAATCTAATGGCCGGCGGGCCTGAAAACAATGTAATGACTACAGATGGTGATTTAGTTTACTATAGTGGTGCAGGTCCAGCAAGATTACCAGTTGGACAACTTGGACAAATTTTACGTGTAAATTCTGCAGGTGATGCTCCTGAATGGGGTTTTTATGGTGCTATTAACAATGTTGTGTATGTTGATGTAAACGGAACAGATGGCGCAGCACCTAGCTTCGGCACAACAATTGATAGACCGTTTAAAACTATTAAACATGCTGCTTACAATATTGAAAATGGATATATGCGAGCTAATGCACGTAAGTTAATTGAATTAAATGCTGCATTTATACAAGATGAAACTGTAGAGTGGATTGATGCGCAAGTAATAGCAAACGCAGGAACACCATTTACTAATTCTTTCACTTATGACAAAGCAGCATGGAGAGTTTATTTTGGACGACTAATAACTGCATTATTGTATGATTTAGGACACAGCGGCAACGAAGAATCTCGTAAACTAACACTAGCAATTTTTAATGCAGGCGATATCACAGGCAAAACAGCTGAGTTTGTTGCGGCAACAGAATACGCAGAAACAGTTATAGATGCAATTATTAGTAATGTTGCTCCAGCAGCAACATTCGGCGCATTGACAAGACATACTGATTCAACACTTACAGAAGAAGCAGATGCCCAAGGCATTATTAATAATCTTATAGACATACTTACAGCCGCAGTAACAGCAGGAGTAGATACAAATGTTCCTGCAGAAGTACAACCACAAAATACTATTTTTGTAAAAACTGGACAGTTTCTTGAAGTGTGTCCGATTGTAATTCCAAAAAATACAGCACTTGTCGGCGACGAACTGCGTTCTACTAAAATTAGTCCAGCAGGTGGACTAGTAGCGGGCTCGGACGTAGCATATAGCTTAGACGGCATATCTAGATTACAAGCAATTATAAGCGATGCTGTAACAGCGCCGGGCAATATTACTAAAACTACAGGCAATGCATTAGACCCCGTTACAACCCACGTAGTTGGATCAGCTGCTGCTGGCACTGCTGCTGCTGGAATTGTGCAAGATATATATGATCATATTGATTTTGAAATTAATGCTACAGGAACTAAACCGACCTTAGCAGGAACAATGACTCCGTTAACTTCAACTGATTACACTTATGCAATTGAATCACTCGAAGCAAATAGAGAATTTTTAAAAGCAGAAGTATTAGCATACATTGCAGATACATATCCTTCTTATGTTTATAATGAAACTGCATGTGCTAGAGATGTCGATCGTTACATTAGTGCTACGCAATATGATTTAATTAATACCGGAAATTACAAAGCAATTAGAGCTGCACAAGCATATGTTGCATCTGTTCAAGGATCATTAGATAAAGATATGCTTTATCTACGCAATGGCGCTGGATTTAGAAATTGTACTGTTACCGGGTTAACAGGTTCACTAGGTGCAGCTAATGCAAATGGCACAAAACGCCCAACAGCAGGCGCTTACGTAAGTCTAGATCCTGGTTTCGGCACAACAGATGAACATGCATGGATTACCAATAAATCACCATACATACAAAACGTAACTACGTTTGGTACTGGGTGTGTTGGTCTAAAAGTAGACGGCGACTTACACGCTGGCGGCAACGATAGTATTGTTGCTAATGACTTTACACAGATTCTAAGTGATGGCATCGGCGTTTGGGTTACTAACTTAGGACGTTCAGAATTAGTTAGTGTGTTCTCGTATTACGGACACATTGGTTACTTATCAGAGAACGGCGGAAAAATTCGAGCAACAAACGGCAACTCCTCATACGGTGACTTTGGTACTGTCGCTGAAGGCATTGATAGCACAGAAACTGCTATAACCGCAACAGTAAATAATTATTCGTCTGAAGCAAATGTTTCTACTGTATTAACTGACGGTAATAATATTCTTACTCTTGAATATGCAAATGCTGGTGTTAACTATACATCAGGTGCCACAACCATAACTCCAACAGGCGAAGGCTTTGGAGCAACAGTAGGAACAGTTAATGTTAACAATGGCGGTGTATACGAAGTTAGACTAACTGATCCGTCAAATAACTTTGGTGGAGATGGATTTATAGACGGAACTAATACTGCCCAAATTGGTACTTCGACACAGATTACATTAAGTAACACTGATATTAGATCAAGTGCTCAATATGTAGGAATGGCTATATGGATCGTAAGTGGTACAGGCGCAGGACAATATGGTTACATTGATACTTACAATAGTGGTACAAAAATTGCAACTGTTAAAAAACAAAGCGACGACTCTGCAGGATGGGATCATGTTACAGGTGTTGCAATAGCAAGTGTTCTAGATGACACTACTGAATATTTAATTGAACCAAGAGTAACATTCAGCGGCGGCGGCGTAACTGCTTATGCTGATATTGCTAAAGCTCGTGCTAGAGTAAGCGACGAAAAGATTGTAGAAATTCGTATTTGGGATTCAGGCAATGGATACACAAGTGCGCCTACTATGACAGTTACTGATCCAAACAACACTGTAGAAGTTCCGCACTTAGTTAGAATTGGTGACGGAGTATTAGGTCAGCCAACGTGGACAAATAGAGGCACAAACTTTACAACAGCACAGGCTGAAGTATCTGGTGATGGATATGCAGACTTATACCAACCTGGAACAAATATAGTTGTAGCAGGATTGACAGCTATTCCGCAAGCTGGCTCAAATGTCGAAATAGCCGGAATAACAGGGACATTCTTTAAACTTGTTACTGTTAGAGATTTAGCAGGAACTGGACCGTATACTGCAAGACTACAAATATCTCCAGCAATTAGTATTACTGATGCTCCGGAACATAATGAAGGTGTAGAAATGCGCATTCGTTACAGTCAAGTACGCTTAACAGGACACGATTTCCTAGATATCGGTACTGGTAACTTTGCAAATACCAACTATCCAGGTGTTCCTTTGATAGATCCAGATCCGACCAAAGAAACAAATGACTTAGGTGGCGGTAGAGTATTCTATACAAGTACTGACCAAGACGGTAACTTTAGAGTTGGTGAGTTGTTTAGTATTGAACAAGCAACTGGTATTGCTACTCTTGATGCTGATGCTTTTAATATTAGCGGCTTGCAAGAACTGCAACTAGGTGCAATTAGTTTAGGTGGCACTAACGCCACAATTACAGAGTTTAGCGTAGATGGTACATTTACTGCTAATAGTGATAATATTGTCCCAACACAAAAAGCAATTAAAACTTATATACAGTCACAAATCGGCGGCGGTGCAGGCGAGTTGAATGTTAACCAACTTACTGCTGGTAATATAAGAATTAATAGTGATACTATTACTAACACACTTGGCGAAACGATAAATATAACTACTAGAACTAACTTTACAGGCGGTATCAAAGGTGATCCTGTTGCAATGAATATGTTCTTATCAAATTAACGGAGAAAGTAGAAAATGGCTACAGGAAAACTAGGCGCAAACGATTTAAGCGCAACAACATTAACTACAGTATATACCTGCCCCGCGGAAACGTATGCTGTAGTGTCGATAAATATATGCAATAGAGGATCGGCAACAACCGGTATCCGTATTGCAATTGCAGATGCGGCAACGCCTGGCGCAGCAGAATACATAGAGTATGATACAGAAGTATTTTCAAAAAATGTATTAGAGCGCACTGGTATAGTACTAGCAGCTACACAGCGTATTGTTGTTTATTCAACGCAAGCTAGTGTTAGTGCTGTAGTAGTAGGTATCGAAACCGCAGCATAAATACATATGAGAGGTTATTAAAAAATGGGAAGATATACAAGCAGCGCAACAGGTACAGCGTCAGATATGACAGCTGCATTTACAGCAACAAACAGTGTCGAAAATGCAGATGGATTTCTTACATCCTATGTAGCAAACAACATAACTTATTCAAGTATTACATATGTTGACGACACTGGAGCTAATGCTGATTATGGCGGCGCATACAAAAAAGTAGGTAGTTGGACTGAAACTAATAACCTTACTAACGAAACACAAACAATTACAGTAAACTATGATGCTACGACCGGCGAAGTATCAAGTCTAAGCATAGTATAACAGGAGAATACAGTGGCAGATCCAGCAGTATATAACACAGTATTAAAAGAAACAAAAGCAATCCAAACTACTACGCAAGAAAAAGGCTTAGCCCTAGCGATAGCAGGACTTGCAGAGGAACCAGGCAATCCAGCTAATTGGAGCCTGATGCCGTTGTTAAGTAACCCTGCCGGGTGTTTGTGTGTTGTTAACACATCGACTAGATTCGGCTGTGGTGTAGGCTGCACATGGACAGTTCCGAGTGGAACTTCAAAGGTTCAATTCCAGTTATGGGGTCCAGGTGCATCGACTATGAACGGCATGTGTTGTGCAGGTTCGCCAACAGGCGCAACAGGAGCTTTTGCAACAGTAATTATCGACGCTAATCCAGGAGATAGTTATACATTATGTGCAGGTTGTGCAGCATGTTGTTACGGTTATTGTAGTCAAGGATATGCTGTTTGTGGAAGTAGTACTTATGTAAACGGACCTGGGCTTAGTGGTCTATGTGCAGAAAGTGGCCACTCTAGAATATCATGCGGTATGAAAGATTTACATGGTGGCAGTTATGGCCAATGTAGATTTAGAGGCGTAGGTTCTAGCGAACAGTCTGGTCCTTGTATTTGTGAAGGCGGCACTTGGTACTGCTTTGACAATAGTTGTGCATCATGCGGAGTAATACCATTCACAGGATCAGCAGATAATACCTTTGGAGGCACAGCTACATCAGGAACAGTTTACGGACTACCAGCAACATGGGGCGGCGGATGTTTTGACACTAACCACTACGGATATATGCAAGCACCTCCGGTGATTGGTCCATGTCACACAGCACAGCCAAATTCATGCTGCTGTTATGGATTTAGTAGTGGTAGTTGCTGTGGTGGTTGTCGCTGTAGAGCACAAGACGGCCACAGATGCTATCCTGGCGCAGGTGGAACGTACACTCACATGATGGGTGGATCAATGTACTGGTCAGGCGATTATGGTCGAGCAGGAATGGTAAGAGTAACTTGGTGTTAAAAGGAAAATAAATTATGGAAAAAACATTTACAGTAAACGTTCCAGACGATCTTTGGGTAGATAGCTGGACAGAAAATAAAACAACAGACTACACATACAATGGTCCATCGACTATTAATGTGCTAGTAAGTTTAACAGACGACTTTCCTATTGTTAGGTGGTCCGAAGACGACATTACAGTTGATGATGAAGATAAGCAACTAGTAGTAACTATTGATGCAGATACTGATACTGCTATTGCACATGCAATAGTAAATGCAGGTGCAGAGCATGAGTATACATATACTACTATTACAAATCATGATGATTCGACGCATGAAGAAATTAATAATCCTACAATAAATGATATTTACGAAGTGGTATATACACCAGCAAATGGATTTGAATTAGAACAGATTATTAAACAATCAGAAACTATGAATGAAAGAACAGCCAAAGAAAGATTAGCATATGTTGTAAAATACGACGAAGCTTACGATTTCGATGATGCAACTCAAACAGTTATTGATACATTTAAAACTAATATAGATAATTATTTAACAACAATGTCTACAGTTTATCCTTGGAGATATGTAACAATTGATGCAACTGTAATTCCAAAGATTCCTGCGTCATTAGTAGCAACGTTTAATACTTTGCCTGATATATCTTAAGGAGATTTAAATGAGTGACGTAATATTATATGCAGCAATTAAAGAAAGAGATCGGCTAAAAGCTGCTGACGGTGACGGTGCAGTTGCTATTGATTATAGTAAACCGACTCCTACTGGATATCCTTACCAAACAGGTGCCGCCGATGGAGCTGGCGAATTTAATACGTGTCCACAAATTGTTAAGGACTGGGTTACTAATCTAACTCCTTTAGTTTGTCCAGCACAAACATATGGCTTTAAAGTCTGTGGCAGTTGTTGGAGATGTGGCAACAATTGTAACCATAGTATTTGTTCAGGAGTATCGAATATTCAAGTGCAAATGTGGGGCCCAGGTGGCGGCACCAGTGGTAACTGCTGCTGTGGCGGATCACCATTTGGTCCAAGCGGCGCATATATGGTAATGCAGTTTTGCGTAAACCAAGGCGAAACATATTGTTTTTGCGCAGGTTGTGCATATTGCTGCTGGGGCGAGCAAACTACACCAGGAATTTGCGGAAACCCAACTTGGTTTAATTCAACATCCGGTATAAATGCATGTGCAGACAGTGGAATTAGTTGTTTCTGTTACTGGAACGAAGATTTAAAATCTAACACTTCGACCTGCGGACACAGAATACCAGATCCAGATCAAGCAGGCGGCACATGTAGTGCAAACAGATGTAGCGGCTGGAACTTCTGTTACGACGATTACTGGGATGAATCTTTAGCATGTCACGCATTTGCTAGTAGAACAACATTCAGATTAAATACTGGAGCAAGCGACGGCAGAACTATTACAAAATATGGGTTAAATGGCCTTTGGCCTGCAATATGTGTCGGCGGCTCAGGCAGCTGTTTACACAATAGTTGTACTATATCAACTCCGGTATTCGGATTTGAAGCTTGCACTTGTGCTGATGCTTTCAGTGGCAGTCAGAATAATGCGCAGGGTTACGGCGGTTGTTATCGTAGCGGCGCACAAGGTTATCTTAGAATACCAGGCGCCGGCGGCTGGCGCAATTATACTTGTGGTGGCTACAATGGATGTCAAGGTGACTCAGGACGATTTGGCATGGTATGTGTAAGCTGGGAGTGTAACTAATTGTTATTCATTTAATCATCTAGTATTGCAATATATTTAAAATACTAGATGATTAATGCCATAAAATATCTGTAAATTTTCCAAATTAAAAATCTGCTAATTCAGCAGATTTTTTTTGTTCATAGCCAGAAATAAAATTTGATACTCTAAATTGTAATATATAATAGTATAATGTTTACCTAGGAGTACAAATGAAGAAGGCATTTTTTATAAACGGCGGCGCTGGCCGAGTTTTATGCAGCATACCTGCATTAGAGTATTACAAAGAAAACACTGATCCAGATGTTGTAATAGTATCAGAAGCATGGCATGAATTATTCCTTTCTTCAAAATTAAGAAATAATATTTGGCCAGTAGGCAGTAAGGAATTATTTAAAACTGTTCTAAAAGATAGAGAAATTATTAGTCCAGAGCCTTACAGACTAAATGCTTATTTTAA
>ERZ807291.3412-NODE-3412-length-22578-cov-12.206900_pt1 | contig 22578 bp, 20 predicted proteins | sample MGYA00521257_ERZ807291 | MGnify/ENA primary metagenome ERZ807291 (study PRJEB31413, sample SAMN03169783) | marine metagenome | biome: Marine; feature: Water; material: Subsurface seawater | place: North Sea | collected 2011-04-28 | depth 1 m m ... | reverse complement strand
CGGGTGGAAACTTGTCAGGGTACATCATCGTTTGGCCAAGAATTTCACATGAAAAAGCATAGAGTGCCCATGTCATATATAGCTTTTTCATTCCCAAAAGGCGACTGACAGCGAGGTTTGCGCGCACGTAACGGTACGGATCGGTTTTGTAGTATTCCGCAGACTGGATACCATATAAATCATTCAGTACCGCAAGTGCCAACATATGGACTGATGCCGTTGCATGAATTTCATTCGCCGGGGCGAGCACAGCAAAGTTATCATCAAACTCGCCCGAAATAGCGGCATCAAAAACCTCTACCATTTCTTTTTTGGCGCCTAAATCTCCTGATTGCCAACGTGACAAGAGATGCAGTCCGTGCGGATAAGTATAGTCTTCTATTCTGATCATAGTATGAAAAGCTTTCTGCTATCTGAACATTTATGGCATCCATGTGTTCCTTACACATCTTCACACAAAACACCCTTACCCAGCGCTTGGAAGCCGCAGCATCACAAACTTATTTTAATAGACATATTTAAAAGTGGAGTGATGATGTATACCCAATATTGAAAAAACATTATACCCATTTTAGGGTCCAGTAATGAACAAGTTCATAAAAAATTATATCATGTCAAAATATCGAAAAATTTGGTTATTATGACAAATAAATTACTATTTACTGATTAAATATCAAAAATTTATTATTGGATGAAAAATTCTGACTGTAAGCGAAAAATATGTCAATTTTCGGCCATAAAGACACTTGATCAAAAAGAGGTACAATAGGCCGTTTTCACCGGTAAAGTTATGGTCTTTTTAAATTTAGAAACTCAAATTACTACCATGCCAAACACGTTTTGCAAAAAAAATAGACCAATAAAACATAAGACGCATGCTGCCACGGGCGTAATGACCCATCCGAATATAATTTTGGCGAGGACTAACCAACGAATTGCGGCGGCTCCTTGCAAAATTGAGATGCCGACAATCGCCCCAACCACCGCCTGGGAACTTGACACTGGAACCAACGGAATTGTTGGTAGTCCAAGTCCTGCTAGCCAAGCTTCTAATCCAACAGATGCAAACATGAATAAAACAATTGAATGAGAGATGACGGCAATTAAGGCTGATGTTGCCGATAGTCGACCTAGATCACTGCCAAGCGTCATCATAACCCGTTTTGAATAGGTGAAAACCCCCAAGGCAATCGACAGCCCCCCCAGTACGAACAACTGTTGCGTCGAGGATAATAGTAAACCACCAATTTGTACCGGAGGTAAAGGCTGTGCGGGAATAAAAACACCAACAACATTTGCTATATTATTAGCACCAAGTGAATAGGCTCCCAGTGCTCCTGCAACAATCAGCGCCACACGTTGGTACGCGTCGGCCCTGATCATATGTATATGAACACGTTGTGCAGAGAATTTTATTGTTTGATAAAGGATAATGGCGATGACACCTGATAATAAAGGGCAAATAATCCAAGTACTTAAAACTTTGGTTAACGTAGAAATATCTGTAGGATTATTAGAGAAAAAATTCCAACCGATTATTGCGCCGACAATGGCCTGAGAGGTCGAGACTGGAAGCCCGAATTTTGTCATCGCGTATACAGCGAAAGCAGCCGAAAGTGCCGTCATGAATGCGCCCGGCAAGGCAGATATCGCGCCCAGTTTCCCAAGCGTTTGAGACGTGCCTGCGCCTGAGACGATCGCCCCGAGAACTACAAATATTGAACAGATTATCGCGGCAGTTCTCCAACTGACCATTTTTGTGCCGACCGCGGTTCCAAAAACATTTCCGGCATCATTCGCGCCAAGCGCCCAGCCTAAAAATAAACCGCTAGTCAGGAATATTAAAACAAGGGGGTCTAACAATTTTACGTCAACCGTTTAATAGCATAGATTGCTAATCGGTCTGCCACATCTTCTGCCAAATCCGCAATGCCATCGATGCGGTCAGCAAATTCTCGAAGTTGTATTTTAAAAGACAAATCAAGACTTGAGTCGAAGATTGCGGTCTTAAGGTTAAGACTGATCTTATCTGCCTCTTTTTCATATAAAATCACTTTGTGGTTATAAGCAGGTACATCATGAGGGCTCCTGAAAAAGGCCCGCCCACTCAGCGCAAGCTCGTCTACGGACTTGATAACCATATTGGTAAGCTTGCGATACCCACTCCCAAGTTCTTCTGGAATCGTCGGTTTTTCAATTGAAAAAGCCCAGAGCGTATCTTCGAACTCAGATAGCAATTGATCCATTGTTTCGATCAAGCCTAGAACGTCGCCCCGAGAATCGGGAATAAGCGTATTGGAGTAAAGGTGCTTTTCAATATCTCGTCGTAAAACGTCTGCTTCGCTTTCCAATTCTACCACCCGGTCCAGACGCGTGACGAATTCTTCTGTATAGCCTTCTTTTAGATAAACTCGGACACCGAGCCTAAATACAACTGCAGCTTCCGAAACCTTATCAAAGAAACTATCAATCTGCAGCTCAAGTTGCTTGGTTCTGCCGAATAGGCTCAGATTAGGTGCCATCTAGGTTCACTGCTCTTTTTAACGGCCTTACGGCTCTTTTAACCTCGAGCCTTATTAGGGCTCGAAATTCTATTGTTTGTTTTGTAACAAATTTGTATCAGATTTGTAACATGATTGTAAAATACTAATTTAGATTGGACTTATAAGACAATAAAATTATGATGATTGTATATAGCCATTCGGAGGTCGTCTTGCCAAAGTTTCCCGGAGGGGCCCTGCTGACCGGCTTTTATATTGACCGTAGTTCTCACGTCCCAATCTATCGGCAAATCGATACAGAGCTGCGTCGCTTGATCCTTGAGGGTGCGCTTGCGGCAAAACAAAAGCTGCCATCAACGCGGGAATTGGCAATGGAACTTGGGGTGTCTCGAATTACAGTTAAATCGGTTTACGAGCAACTCGTCGCAGAAGGCTATGCGCAGGCTAAGACCGGTTCGGGAACCTTCATTTCCGAAGGTTTGGATTTTGAAACTACGCCAAAAATTACGGTTCCTAAAAAAAATATTGGATTAGATGACGTCAAGATTTCGACGCGCGCTGCTTCCATTATGTCATCACAAGCAAGCGTCCGGTACGGCGCAACCGCGCCGTTTCGTCCGGGCGTTCCAGCGCTAGATCTGTTCCCAGTTAAACTGTGGAATAAATATTGTCTGGATGCTCTGAATGGTAATGAGCGCAACAACTTGAGCTATGGTCAAATTAACGGCAGTGCCGCATTGCGGACGTCAATCGCCAATCATCTCAATGATGCCCGTGGCGTAAAAGTTGACCCTGAGCAAATTGTGGTGACCTCGGGTGCGCAGCAGGCATTTGTGCTGATCGCATTCATTTTACTGAACAAACAGGATACGGTCTGGTATGAAGACCCTGGACATATCGCGGGCCGAGATGTGATGCAACTGATGGGAGCTAACGTCGCGCCAGTTCCGATCGATAGCGAGGGCATAGATCTTGATTTTGCAAAACAAATGCACCCCAGGCCTACCCTCATTTTCACCACCCCATCCCATCAACAACCGCTGGGAACCACGATGAGCCTGACCCGTCGTCTGGCGCTTTTGAATTACGCCCACGAAAATGATTCGTGGATCATAGAAGATGATTACGACAGCGAATTTAGATACCGAGGACGGCCCCTGCCCGCCCTGAGCGCCCTGGACCGTGAGCGCAGGGTTTTCTATGTTGGTACATTTTCTAAATCTATGTTTTCCGCGATCCGGATTGGCTATGTCGTCGTTCCACCTTGGCTAGTGGATACATTTTCAAAGGCTAGAAACTTATTGGGTCAAAGTTCATCTCCGGTCATTGAGCATGCACTATCGCGGTTCATCGACGATGGCCGTCTGGCTGAGCATATCAGGAAGATGCGTCGCATTTATCGAGAGCGACGCGACACACTGCTTGACTGTATTAGTACAGATTGCGCAGATTGCCTCATGCCTCAAAAAACAGATGCTGGTATGCATATACTGGCCCATTTGAAAAATAATGTGGATGATAATTTAGCCCACCGCGCTCTCCTCGACGCTGGGATTGAATCTCTGCCCCTGTCGGTCTATTGCATTGATCCGTTTAAGTGCTCAGCTCTGGTTCTGGGGTTCTCTGGTGTTCCCAAAAACCGCATGCCAAAACTGGTGCGTCGCATGAGCAAGGTTCTGCAATCGATATCCTTAAATCAATAGATACTAAGCGATTTTGCAAATGGCTCCTGTAAATGTTTTGTCTATTAGGCGCATCAAATCCTATTTGCAGGCGGCGCAGAGAAGAGGGAGCCTTTGGCTTGAAACAGACTGGGATGATAACCGAAGGATAACGGAAACACAGCGATTCAATACTTTCACACACAATTTTAGGATATATACGGTTCAACCCTAACGGTCTCGTGCAAGTCCAGAAATATGGAACACACTAAAATTTAACATGTGTCACTACGTTGAGGGGAACGCGTCTCAGATGCCACCCGCGATCATGTGTTTGAGGCCCAAGCCATCTTTATGGATGATACAACGGTCAAGCTGCTCCAGAAGGGCAAAGGTAAGAACAAGGACAGGACAGCGTGGTTCTGGGTTTACGCCAGAGATGGGCGCGCTTGGTCCGGAGCAGCGCCGCCCGCTGTATGGTATCAGTTCTCCACCAGCCGAGGCGCGGAACATCCCCCTGAACATTTGGAAGCCTACGAGGGCTTTGCCCAAGCGGATGCCTATGCTGGGTATAATGACGCACACCGAACAGGTCGCGTGCGCCTGTCAGGTAATACATGGCCCATGGGCTTTGAATACATCGGCTCACAGCCCAAAGATGATTTTACCATGCCAGCTTCTGGCCTATTGCCATGCGTTTTGTATTTTGGCAGCGCATACCGGTGGATGGGCTTCATTGACATTGACGAACATTGGGGGCCTCAAACGGAAACGTTCGAAAGGTTAAAGATGAAGCTAGCTGCCAAGTGTTGACAGCCGTGGCTATGCAAATAGAGCAGATAACTGTGTGTGCGCACCGGCCGTGGCGTATTGGGTTTGTTGACGGCTCTGATAACCGCACATCAAACCCCCAAAATTGATGCTTACATTGTCATAATTATTACCAGCCAGAGGTCTTTAAACGACCTTTAGGTTCTTCGGGCCTCAAACTCAGCCCAGATTTCTTCCAGCATTTCGATATCAAATTCGGGGTCACGTGCAGGTCCAAGGATGATGGCTTCGTTTGTCATGACTGTTTCAATAGCCTGCCCAAGGCCCATAATGACCTCGGGTGGAATAACCAATGCGCCATGCCTGTCAGCGTGGATAAGCGCGTCTTGGGATACCTCAAGACCCATAATATTAACGGGTGTGCCAATCTCGACCACATGGACGAACCCGTGGCTTACTCCAATCGAACCGGCAAGGACTGGAAAATCTTCGTCTAAAACGTCAAGATCTCGCATCACTCCGTTGGTGACAGCGCCCATAAGTCCGAGTCCCTTATGCACAGCGACATTTACCTCACCCCACCAGCCGGCGATACAGTTGGGGAAATCCACATCTTCTATCACAGCCGCGGTCGGGGCGCCGCCGAAAGCCATTGACCTGTAATATTCCATCCGACGGGCGCGAATGATATGGTCAGGCTCTGTTGGTGGCGCCAATCCGGATATTTTAGCAGTGCGAGCAAACCCCACGATGGCTGGAGCCCCCGGTTTTGAATGTTGCATTGTACCGCGTGTAAAGCAGTTGAACCCCCTTTTCCCTTGCACCACTTCAATCGCGTTGCAAACTGTGGGCGTATCGACCTGCCTTAGTAAGTCATATAGGCTTTGGGGGATCATACTCTTAGCCATTGTTCCAGAATTCCGTTTGTGTGTTTGGGTTGTTCCAGTGTCGGCAAGTGGCCAGCATTGGGAATGACAGCCAAGCGTGATCCGGGTATTAGGTCATGCATCAGTTCGTGGCGCGAAACGGGGCAGAGGCTATCTTCTTTCCCGCAAAGAATCAGGGAGGGGATCGTCACCGATCTGAGCGTTTCGCGCTGATCAGGGCGGTGCTGAATTGCAAAGGATTGGTTGGCAAAAACCTCTGGCCCCAACGTTTCAGCCATTTCCATGCACAGGTTCAGGATACGCTGCCGGTTGGGGCTTTTCGCAAGGTAATTTGGCTTCAATTCGTCACGCATAACCGCATAAAGCTCCCCTTGCAAAACCCGTTTTACTTGTGTTTCCCGAACTGGGCCTTTGTCTTCCGGATCTGCCAAAGGATTGGTATCCAGTAGCGCAAGCCGGGTCACTCTGTGCGGCGACTGGCGCATAATCTCCATTGCAACAATGCCGCCCATAGACAGCCCGGCCAAGGCAAAATAGGGGGGTGCACTGTCTAGGACGGTCCTTGCCAGATCAGCCATAGTTGATTGCCCCTGCAATGGCATAGTGATGATGGAGATGTATTTTGAAAAGGCTGAGATTTGCGGAGAAAATAGCCGCGCATCGCACATCATTCCTGGCAGTAAAACAAGAGGTTCATCGATCAAAGTAACCTGTCTCCATTACGATTGTTGTGCATTTTAGTCTGCTGGATCCCTTTAGTCTGCTAAATCCCTGTGTCCTGATATCCTTACGGCCCGTCATCCAAACTGGAGACGGAATACTGTAGCAGCGGTAAGTGGTGCCTAATCCCATGTTATTTTAACGTTTGGCTTAAAATTTGTTTCCAGATGGCGATGTCATCAAAAAGGGTGATCTCTCGACGCAGCCCCCGAGGACCAAATTCTGCATGGCTCACTCCCATAATGTGTATTTCTGCACCCGTTGGGGGGCCATAGCGCCCCCAGCCGTCATGTCGTCCGCTCAAAGACCAGCGGATTGCACTGCGCGGGCTGAGCAACGGATCAGTACGGCCAATCTGATGTTCAATTTTGAAATCGGCAAAGGGCATGGCACTTCTTAAACCGATCCAGAAGTTGTCAGCTTCGGCCCAACCGTGTCCTTCCTGTCCCCCGGCCAAAGATAGATGGCAGGCTCTGTCGTATTCCTTTTTTATAACTCCAAAATCAGCAGCCATTATTTGTCTTAGTATAAAGGCGTGCCGCTCACCCCATTCATCAGTGTTGCCACGGCCAGTATAAGGGCCCGCCTGATCGGTCGCCGGGGTCAGTGGCATGCTGTTGTCACCCCGATCGATGATGGTCTGTGCAGCCTCTTTTGGTGTTTGTCCTAGCTGATACGCGATTGCAGCATTGTCGCGGATCAGCCACTCATCCCAGACGCGGTTGTCTCGGCAGTATGTATCGGCAATCGTCCGAAATGAAACTTTTAATCCAGTAGCAGGACCAAAGGCACCGCCGTTATGCGTTGCGGTTGATAAAATCCGGTGAGAAGATAGGAACCCGGATTTATCGTCACCACACCAGACCACGTCCTCCGCCAGAAGTTGTCGGTCGGGGAACTCTGTAAGCGTTGCCATTGTGTTGGCTTTCCCGGCAGTGTTGCCTTGATTTATTCCTGCCGGAGAGCGGACTAAGAGGTCATCATGATAGTGCCAATCAAGTGCTGCGATATCGCGTCCTTCCCAGATCCTTGCTGTGCACTTGAGAATATAGTCCGGCAGGTCTGTAAATTGTGCGTCAAACCCCTTCATTTTGGCTCCTTTTGGTCTCTTCAGAAGTGATATCTCAGCTGATTGCCTTTAACATAAACTTTAAGCTGTTGTTGTCTTGTTCTTTTTTGGACAAACTGAACGCGCTGAAAATTAAAAAGTAAGGCACCAAAGGGGCAACTGGAAAAGCCTGCTCGGGTTGAGTTTTTTACAGTATAGAGGGTTAAAGTTTCATGCCTGCTAGATTCCTAAATTTATTGTATTCCAAGAGTCTCGTGCGTCTCTGATATAAAAGTTTATTTCAGCCAATTGGATTATCTGACTGTCGCAGTTTAATGTATTGTCACCATGGATCTGATATGAATGCGTTTAGATTGGCAAGATGCTTTATACTCAGGTGCGAAGCGTTCCAAGGTGGTAGAGTTGAAACCAGCGTGATCAACTTTCGATTTGGAGTATATCGTAACGCCGAACAAATATCCTTTAGCTGTTCCATCCCGGATGATCACATAGATCGTCGCCGGTCTGGGCGTTTCATGGCAAGATCGATGCTGAGGGATATTCAGACGGGAGACGCCAACGTTTGTTCGACTTGATAGCCAAGCGACAACGACACCAAAGATACAAGTGGCCATTCAGGCGAGTAATGACTCTGCGTAGGTCTTGACGGAATGGCGCGGAACCACCGAGCAGACTGTCTGGAAATGATGCAAACGTGATAGTGTCCAAGATCGCAACCACACATACCCCCCACCACCGTCTTTAGACCACCCTCACACCAGCTTAGGAGGCCGTGGCAGTTGCGCTGCCCAAAACGTTACTGGTGTCGCTAAACAACTTATTGGCCGTGGTGCGCGAGTTTCTGAATCCGAATGTGTCGCGCTCTGGTTTAATCTTTGCCTGCGAAGGCAGGATGTGGGACGTCTTCGTGATCTTTAGGCCAAGGATGAAAGCTCTAAGCACAGTGACTTCGCGGCGTATGAGCCCGGATACACACAAATTGACCTAAAATACCGGCCACAAATGGCCAATGACACGTCGCGAGACTATCTCTTCTTGGCGACCGACAGGGCACCCGTTGGGTCTTCATTGCCATTTATCGCAACAAGACTGCGGCCAATGCTCGGCGTTATATGTGTGACGTGGAACATGCATGCCCGATCCGTATCCGCAGCATGTTAACCGATAATGGCGAGGCGTTTACCGACTGTCCTTTTGGCCTAAGTCAGCGCGTTGCAACGGGACGGCACGAGTTCGACATACTTTGCTCAACGCTCGGTATTGAACAGCGACTGATCCACCAAGATCGCCGCAAACCAACGGAATAGTCGAGTGGTTCAACGGCCGCATCGAGGACGTGCTACAAAGCCACTATTTTCGATCAGGCGAAGAGCTGGAGGCAACGCAGCATTGCTGATGCATGTCTTTACAACCAACAGCTTCCGCAATTAGCCTTAGGTGGTAAAACACCCTTACAAGTCATGAAACACTGGTGTAAAATCAAACTGAAATTGTTCAAGACACAGCCATGATACCACACGGGATGTGACAGCAATATTCGTAAAGTGCCACAATTTTACCCAAAAAAATTTGGCCGACTAACGGGTAATTTATGTTGAACTTTTTTGTACATTATAAGATAGGTTATTTCGAAAAAGCTATATTTCGGTAAACGGCACAGCTATGACCCGATCTGATGATCGATCTTCGCATAAAGCTTTGAGACACCTCAACAATGGGGAAATGTCTACAGGTTTTTCACAGCCCGAACTGCTCCAAGAATTAATTGATGATTTGGTCAGGCTATACGATAGGGGTCGATTTGAAGAGATTGTTTCAAAAGTAACGCATTCAGTAAAACTATTTCCTGAGGCTCTGCCCTTATTGAATATAATGGGTCAGGCTTATACAGCACTTAAGAAGTACCAAGCCGCCATTGATAGTTATAAACAAATGCTCAGGATTAAGCCTGACCATGAAGAAGCCTATCATAGCATGGGTAATGTGTTGACTGAAATGGGTGAACTGGACCCTGCGATAAAATGCTATAAAAGGGCTGTTGAAATAAAGCCTGACTATGCTGAGGCATACAGTAGTTTAGGCATTGTCCTGAAAAGTAAATTTGAACTCGACACAGCATTGTATGAACATTTAAAAAAGGCTTTCAAAATACAGTCTGACCCTGTTAATGCCATTATAGACGAGAAGAATAATCTGCAAAACAACCGTGATTTAGAGGCCGCTAGAGACAGTCTTGAAAAAGCTGTTAGGATAAAGCCCACCCTTGCCGAAGCTAGGCATTTGTTGGCTTCCATAAATGGAAAAACACCAAAGTCTGCTCCTAAAGCCTATGTAAAAGAGCTGTTTGACGAGTATGCGCCCAAATTTGAACAATCTCTGGTGAAAGCTTTGGAGTATAATGCGCCAAAAGAGCTTGCAAAGATAATTACCGCAAAACAACCGATAGAGGCATTGGGGTCGGTTCTGGACCTAGGCTGCGGCACTGGCCTCGCTGGCGTGGAATTAAAACAATTCTGCAGCAATCTTGAAGGTATTGACTTGTCAAACGCTATGATTGAGCAGGCCAGATCAAAGAATGTGTATGATCGGTTAACTCAGAGTGATATACTAGATTACCTATCCACAGCAGAGCTTGATTTTGATTATTTTATCGCAACAGACGTTTTTATTTACGTAGGAGAACTGACCAATGTTTTCCACTTGATAAAATCTCGAAATAAGCGAAAGGGGCATCTGGCGTTTTCTACCGAGCACACTGAAAGGGAGAGTTTCTTCCTTGAAACATCTGGACGGTACTCACACTCTCTGTCGTACATTGAAGGCCTGTGTAAAAAAATTGATTGTAGAATATCTCATTTTACGAAAACGGATCTCCGTAAGGAAAAGGATGGGTTTTTGGTTGGGGGTTTATACGTCGTTGATTTCTAGAACCGATACAAGGATTGGGACTTTAAAAATGAGTTCGCCTTCATCAATGGTTTTATAGCGTCCTGAATTTGGCGACAGCACCAGTCAGCCTCGACAGAAATTTTGATTAAGAAGGAGTGGTTTTTTGCATGATGGTCTCAGAGTTTATGGCTCATTTTCTGGTACGACAGTGAGTTGGCCAACATCAGCCTGCACCACTTTTACATGCGCTGCTTTGGCGATCGCCCGATCACTGACCACCCTCCAGGTGATGCCGGAATAGATGTGTTCCCCTGGCTGGTCTGGAGCAATATCCGTTGCCAGTTGAAAGCGGTGACCAACAAAGCCGACCTCGATCTCGCGATCCTCCCTTGGGGATTGGATGTTTTTTAGGGGTTTCCACAGTACAAACGCTGCGGTAATCGACAAAAGTGACACCGAGATGACCGCACTATTGATTGTCTGAGGCAGAATTTCTACAGCCATCAATCCCCCAGTCGCAAGCATCGCAAGGCCGACAAAAAATAATACAAAAGTCGCAAAGCCAAGAAAGGCGATTTCGATCACTAGTAAACCAATGCCCAGCATAAACAGCCATTGCGAAAGGGGCAGATCTAACATCGGTTGTTCCATATTATTTGCCCCAAGGACCCGGCGCATCTGGCGGCACATAGCTTTCAGTGGCAGAAGGTGGTTTGGACACAGAGGCAGGGTCTGGGGGGCTATTTGAAATTTTTTGAATGATCGCCATCGCTTGGGCCACAACGCTTGCGGCATCAGAAGCACCGTCGGGCAGTAGGATCAACGATGATTCCTTGGCAATCATTTCTTTCGCATGAATAGCCTTGGTCGCAAGTTCAAGCTGGACCGCCTTCTGCCCGGCGGGTGTATCGGCCGCCTCGCCGACCATCACCAGTGCTTTGGCTTGAGCATCGGCCACGGCCACAAGGGCTTTTGCCTCGCCCTCGGCGCGCAAAACCTGTTCGTCTTTTTCAGCTTCGGCGGCCAGCACGACCGAGGCTTTCTCCCCTTCGGCACGATTGATCGCAGACTGTCTGTCGCCTTCAGATTCGAGGATTTGGGCCCGCTTTACCCGCTCGGCTTTCATCTGAGCCTCCATCGCCTGCATGACCGATTGTGGTGGCACAATATCCTTGATCTCATAACGCAGAACCTGCACCCCCCAAGCCGACGAGGCCTGATTGATCGCGGCAACAATATTTGTATTGAGCAAATCGCGCTCTTCAAAGGTTTTATCCAGCTCCATCTTGCCCAATTCCGAGCGCATGGTGGTCTGGGCCAGTTGGGTCACGGCAAACACATAATCATCGACGCCATAAGTCGCCTTATAGGGATCAAGCACCCGGAAATACAGCACCCCATCTACCGTGAGTGAGATGTTATCTTTGGTAATGGCGCTTTGGCTGGGCACATCTACCGCCTGTTCTTTCAGCGAGCGGTCTGCCGATACACTGTCGATAAAGGGAATGAGAAAATTGAGACCCGCTTCCTGCACACCTTTGAATTTACCAAATCTTTCAATAATATATGTTCGATTGTGCGGAACAAATTTAATAGAATATCTCAGGACAACAAAGACTAAAATGAAAAGCCAGATTGTCGGGCTGAAAAAGAAAGCTAAAATATCTTCTACGTACATGTGACGTGCTCCAAATCAGACGGGCCACTTAAATTATGACCTACTCTTTGTGCAGACACTAAGGGATCACAGGTTGAATTCCAACGCCGAAATTATCTGAGCCCTTTCAGGGGGTGGCGGTTTGCCTTGGGCTGATGTCATGAGCGACAAGATTAGATCTGGATGGCCTGTGACAATAAATGCCTAATGTGATGCTGTCATTGCGGTGGCGGCGTAATGGTGGCCTTCAATCAGTCTAGTGCCGATGGTGGGCTTTTGGCAATTGGTTTCGATGTTACCGAAGATACTGTGAACCAACTGGCAATCAGAAAGGGTATACCAACAGCAAACGAAAATCTGATCCCGAATTTCTCTGCGATAAAACCCAGCAGTGGCGGTGCTAAAAGAAACGCCAGAAAAGATATCTGCGCCAGCGATGCCACGTTGACCGCCGCAGGACGATCGGTTCTTTGGGCTGCCGCTGACATGGCCAGCGGAAACAGAACTGCATTACCGGCCCCCATCAAGGCAAAACCAACTAAGGCCATGGCTGGTACGGATGCGAGGGAAACCAGAATTACCCCCATACTCATTGAGAGTATTGAAAGGCGCGAAACTTTTTCGGCGCTGTAATTTTCGACATAGCTGTCGGCAAAAAACCGAACCGTGAACTGCATAAATGCTCCCACTGCCAAAGCCGCACCGTTGATAAACGGTGGCGTTGCGAAGATATCGCGCATAAAAATGACTGACCAGTCGATACCAGCGCCCTCAATTAGCATTGCCGACAAGGTAAAGACCACAAGAACCATAATGCCTTTGGTTGGCCGGATCAGTTTCGGACTTTGCGGACTGTCGTTGGGGCGCTCAGGCGCGGGTTGGTACCCCCAGACGAACCCTGCTGTCAGCAGGCTTACAGCCCCTAGAAACAGCCCGAAATGGATTGTTGTTGAAACGTCGAATTGAGACATTGCGGCCCCGGCGACACCTGTTGCAAAAAAACCTAAGCTCCAGAACGCATGGCTTCTGTTCATAATCCGCTTCGCAAGCTGGTATTCGACCCTGTCGGCCTCTAAGTTTACGGCAACTTCCACCACGCCGACGGCAAGACCTCCAATACTCAGGGCGAGGAAAAAGCCAATTGGCCCCATGGCAAAGGAAGCCAATACAAACGATAATCCGATCAGTAGCACGCCAAAAAACATTGACAGCTGAAACCCCGTACGCCTGAGGATTTTATCTGCATAAAATAAAGACAGTTGCACGCCGGTTGACAATCCGATCAATGCGAAACCCAAAGCACTTTCCCCAATTCCCATTTTTACTTGCAAGTCGCCGATACGGGGAAACAAAGCCCCCAGAGCGAACGCATAGAGAAAGAACGCAAAATAGACGTTTCGTTGTGGCTGAGAAAATCTCATCTCTGTCTGTGTCCGGAATGTGATGCTTTGGCCCAGGTCGTTTTGACAGGATTATATTATTGCCTGTACGACCTCATTATAAATTGCATGATTGGATTGAAAGCGTAAACTTCGTTTCACAAAGGGCTGCAAAATTTGAGAACGTCGGTTTTAAGGGTCATTGTGTGTCAGCCTTCGCCGGAATATAATTTCAATAATATGAATCCAGCTACCTAGAGGGTAAAATGGCCACCAAACATGAAGTTTCCAGAGGCTTAAAGAAAGCGTTGATGGAAAGAACCTCTGGCACCGGCACGATGGAAGAAATGATGGCGGAAGAGACCGCTGTAATAGCCTCAACATCCAATGCAATTTTTGCGTATTATCAGTGGGACGCAACAGACAAATTGTCTGATTTAAAGGATTATCATGGCGCTGACCGGGTCTTTCATGAGACTGAGTCTGGTGCCTCTGGGAGCCGTCCTGCGCTTGGGGAGATGATCGCAACCCTGAGCGCGGGAGACAGGGTTTTGGTGTATAGTATAGATGGTTTGGCCCGAGATATGCGGGACCTGCAAAATATTGTCAGACAGATCAATACCATCGGTGCCTCTATCAGTTTCCAGATTGAGGATTTAACATTCGAGGCGGATCACAGTGACCCTGTCGTTACAATGCAAAACCGGATGCTGGAGGCATTTTCAAGCTTTGAACGTGCGCTTATAAGTAAGGGACGCATGTGGGCTAAGGTGCACGACTAGCGGATTGGCAAGCCCATCTTTAAAGGTGGGCGACCCAAAACCGCCTTTTGATTAATCGGCCGGTTAATTTTATACAGCTTGATGATCCCTGAGACCGCTTTGAACGCCCCGATCTAAACGCTTATGCGCTTTGATCCAGCCTTTGATGAACCTCGATGATATTGCCTTCAGGATCATGAAAAAAAACTTGATGCCATTCTTTGGCGAAGGTTGTTCCGTAATCGGAATATGGGATGCCGGCTGCATCAAGCTTGCTGAGAAAGGATGCAATATCATCTGTTCTGAACGCAATATGGCCTTTATCGACGGGATTGATCGTCTGGTTGTTTTTAAAACCTACTTCCAAATTGCGTTCTGCTAAGTGCATTTCTATTTTACCCTCGGTCACAAAATTGATTTTGCCGCTATAGCCGCGATCATGCGTTTCTTCTGTCCGTGGGAATTGTTCAACGGGTATGCTGTCCATCTCTAGAATATTGCGGTAAAATGCGTCCATCGCATCAACATTATTTGAGACAAAATTGATGTGATGAAATTCTAACGCCATCGAAACACTCCATATTACCTCCGGCCTTTTTACATGGTCGCCGCAGCCGTTGTCGCGTCAAGATTAATCCGGGGACAGCGGGGTTTCAACAACACTATGAAAACGCGGTTGGTTTTTGTCATATGATACGCAAGGCCTGCACCATATTTTTTATAAGCACACAAAGGCTGTAATTATTGGAAAAATTAATCTCCGATCGCGATACCTTCGCGCCTGTGATCCGCACCGCCAGACAACTGACCCGCAGAAAGCGAAATAGCATGTAAACCAGAGTTCAGGTTGCGCGACTTCACTTCAAAACCCAAAGACAAGAGCGCCTTGGCCAGCGGGTTGGTTATTGTTTCAGCTGTCGTACCGGCCTCCAGATCATAGGTACCAAAGCGGTTTATAAGGTGGGGGAAATCTATGGCCGCTTGGATGTCGAGGTTCCAGTCCAGATGGGCGATGATCGTTTTGGCAACATAGCCGATGATCCGGCTGCCTCCAGGCGAGCCGACCACCATCACCGGTTTTCCATCTTTCAAAACGATTGTCGGAGCCATCGAAGACCGTGGCCGTTTTCCGGGCTCTAGCCGGTTGGCAATAGGCACCCCATCACGATGGGTTCGGAACGAAAAATCGGTCAGCTCATTATTGAGAAAATAACCGCCGGGCGTGATCAGACGGGAACCGAAAGCGTTCTCAATTGTTGTTGTCATCGATAGCGCGTTTCCAAAGCGGTCCACGATTGAAATGTGCGAGGTGGATGGCAATTCTAAGCTGTCATCAGGCGACAAGTTCAGCGCGTGGTCAAACGGCGGGTTTCCTGCGGCAACCTCTTCCAGTGCTGTATCGCGCATCAACAGCGCAGACCGGCTGGCCAGATAGGCCGGATCAATCAAGCCCTTTGTTGGCATTGGTACAAAATCGCTATCCGCCATATAGCGTCCTCGGTCTGCAAAGGCCAAGCGCGAAGCATCGCCGATCAAGCGCCAGCTCTCCGGGGCTGTGGCACCAAGTTTGGCTAGGTCAAAGGGGTTAAGCAGCCCTAAAATCTGACCAACCGAAAGCGCCCCGGATGAGGGTGGTCCCATGCCACAAACCTCATAGCCGCGATAGGGTGCACAGATTGCCGCCCGTTCTTTGATCGTATATTGCCTCAGGTCAGCCATCGATAATACGCCTGGATTGCCGGTTGCGTTTTGGACAGTGTCAACAATACCCTGTGCAATCTTACCGGTATAGAAAGCTTTGGCTCCCTGCTCGGATAGGGCGCGAAGCGAGGCGGCATAGGCGGGATTGTCCAAGAGCTCTCCTGCCTTGACCGGGTTTCCAGTCGGCAACAAATAAGCGGCTGTTTTTGGAAAACGGCTTAGGCGTTTTTGATCATAGCTCACCATCGCCGCGAGCCGTGGTGAAACGGGAAAGCCCGTATCGGCCAGAGAGATTGCCTCTGAAAATAAATCAGACCATGCCAGTTTGCCCCACCTTCTCTGGGCGGTGGCCATCAGGGCCGGCGTGCCAGGTGTGCCGACAGATAAGCCCCCCACCACCGCATCAAAAAATTTCAATGGAGCCCCAGTCCTATCTTGAAACAGTGTCGGCGTTGCTGCCATCGGTGCAGTCTCGCGTCCATCAAGCGTGGTGATGTCCCCGGTTTTGCCATCATACCAAACCAGAAATGCACCGCCGCCAAGGCCCGAACTTTGCGGCTCGACCAGACCCAGAACAGACTGCACTGCAACCATCGCGTCTGCAGCGGTTCCGCCAGCACGCAAGACCCGCGCGCCCGATTGCACCGCCAAGGGGTTTGCAGCAACCACCATCCAGTTATCCGCCTTAACCGGCGTTCCGGATGCCTTGGTTGCAAGTGCGGTGCTTATTTCCGGGGCAACGGCGTCACTGCTTTGTTGTGCAAAACTAGGCATCGCCAAAACAGTCAGGGTGTAGATAAGGGTAAAGACACGCATGAGAACAGGACCTCAAATTCTTAAAATTAGACTTTTCACATAATCACGATGAGGTCGTGACCTGCCGAATGCAAGCCAGATTATCGGTACCGGTCCGAGCTTACTGCTTTTTGCCGGTGAAAGTCAGGTTTTGAATGCCACACGGACTGAAATATCAGGTACATACCATCGGTGGGCTGCGCTTTGCAAAACACTAAACCTCAGTTGGGCAAAACCCTAACCCCCAAGGCGTCAACGGCAACTCTGACCGGCGTTCCTTTGTGAATGGTGTTGATCACAGGGAAGAACCCTCTTTAAAGTATCCGCTCCGGGCAATCTAGGTGGCGTTTTGTTGACAGGCTACGAGCGCGCTGACGCTTGTCTAACCGGCGGGCGATGCTGCGGTGGTTTGTACAGGTACTTGAAATCCCGGCGATGGAGAGCGGAACGGATTATTCAGGAAAGGCCGTCACGGGATCGCCAGGTCTCCATTGGGGGTATTTATCCATCACGCCAAGGAAAGCAGGAGAGATTAGAAAAGCCTCAAGCCATCTCTGCAATCGCGGCCAAGGTTGTGCGTCGAACCAAATTTTGTCAACAAATGCAAACTGGCGGACAAAAGGAAGAATTGCCATATCGGCAACTTTGGGCTGTTCACCAAATAAATAAGGCGCGATCAGCAGGGCCTCTAATCGCAACAAAAACACCGATGCGTTCTCCCGGTCTTGTGTTGGGTTGGCGTCACTCAACCGGCTGGCGTATTTGACCCGATCCAGTGCTATTTTAAAAGGCCCATCACATTCATCAATCAACGTGTGACCGGCCTTTGGCATTTGTAACCATCCCGCAGGATCGTTCTGCTCCAAGGCCCAGATCATTATATCGAGGCTTTCGTCCAGCACTGTTCCCTCGACGCACAGGCAGGGCACGGTCCCCGAAGGAGAGAGCGCCAGAAACGCCGCGGGTTTTTCTTGCAATCGTATTTCGCGCAACGCCACCGGCACCCCGGCGCTGGCAATCGCCAAACGCGCGCGGATTGCATAGGGGCAGCGCCGAAATGAGTAAAGGGTCGTACGGTTGGACATGCTTCTGCTATGACAGGATGTAGTGAAGGTTGCAATTCTTGCTAACTTTTGGTGTCGGGATGAAACCGTTTTATGCGGTCAGGGTTTCACCCAACATACCGGTAATTTTTGCGGTGATAATCTCGCCCTCCGGTTGGTCTGCCGATAGGGTTACCTCGGTAAATTGTTCGGTTCGGCCCATACGCGGGCTTTCCATCAAAATTCGATGGGTGGTGCCCCGTTGCGCTGTGAGATGCTGGCGCACTTGATGCGCACCTGCGGCCCGCAACGCGGCGGCCCGCCTTTTAATGTCTTGCCCTGCAACCTGAGGCATCCGCGCCGCCGGCGTGCCATTTCGCACCGAATAGGGAAACACATGCAACCACGTCAGGGCGCAATCTTCGATCAGCCGCAGCGAGTTGTTGAACATTTCTTCGGTCTCGGTGGGAAAGCCCGCAATGATATCGGCGCCAAAGGTCATGTCAGGTCGGAGGCGCTTGGCCTGTTGGCAAAAGGCAATCGCATCTTCACGCAGATGTCGCCGCTTCATACGTTTAAGGACCATATTGTCCCCAGCCTGCAGGCTGAGATGCAAATGTGGCATTAAACGCGATTCATTGGCGATGGCTTGCATAAGATTATCGTCAACCTCGATACTGTCGATCGAGCTGATGCGCAGGCGTGGCAGATCAGGCACCAATTTGAGAATGCGCATCACCAGATCACCAAGCTTCGGCTGCGCGGGAAGGTCCGCACCCCAACTCGTCAGGTCGACGCCGGTCAGTACCACTTCGTTGTATCCCTTATCGACAAGGCGCTTGATCTGGTCGATCACAACACCGGCTGGCACCGAGCGCGAATTGCCGCGCCCAAACGGAATTATACAAAAAGTGCAGCGGTGATCACAGCCATTTTGAACCTGCACATAGGCGCGGCTTCGGGTGCCAAAGCCATCAATTAGATGCCCTGCCGTTTCGGTCACTGACATGATGTCATCAACTTGAACCTTTTCGGTCGTTCCAATGAAATCAGCCGCCATACCCTGCCAAGTGGCAAGTTGCATTTTTTCCGAATTGCCGATCACGCTGTCAACCTCATCCATAGAGGCAAAGGTCTGTGGCTCTGTCTGGGCAGCACATCCCGTAACGATCATTTTGGCATTTGGGTGTTCGCGCCGTAATTTGCGAATTTCTTGGCGAGATTTTCGCACGGCTTCTGCTGTCACAGCACAGGTGTTGACAATCACCGCACCTTCAAGCCCGGCCTGCGCTGTCAGCTCTTTCATCGCCTCGGTTTCATAGGCGTTCAAACGGCATCCCATTGAGGTAAACTTGGGGGCGGTCATACTGTTTCCTCATCTAAAAAGGCCGCTGTGAACTGACCATCAAAGACATGAGATGTCGGTCCGGTCATCCAGACCCCATCGCTGCGCCAGTCCACCAAAAGCCTGCCGCCATCAAGATCAATCTGGACACTGTGATCCGTTAGGCCACGCCGCGCCGCCGCCACTGCGGCTGCACAGGATGACGATCCCGAAGCCAGTGTCACGCCAACACCGCGTTCCCAAACCCGCATGCGCAACAGGTTTGGACCGATTAGAGACGCAAACTGAACGTTGGTGCGGTTTGGGAACAGTGGATGATGTTCCATCTCGGCTCCGCGCTGGGCCAGATCAACCGCCTCGGCGTCTGCAACGAAAAACGTGCAATGCGGATTGCCCATGCCAGTGGCGGTTGGTGCGCCGTCGATTGGCAGGGTCAAGGTATCAACGTCCTGTGCTAGTGGGATGTCGCGCCAATCAAGCTGTGGTGGTCCCATGTTAATCGCCGTAAGGCCGTCGCCAATATCTTGTGCTTGCAAAGTGCCGCGGTCGGTGGTCAGCGTAAGTTGCGTCTCACCAGACCCTGTCATCAGATAACGCGCCACGCAGCGGGTGGCATTACCGCAGGCGGCCGATGTTGACCCATCAGCATTATAAAATGTCAGATGTACGTTATGCTTACCGTTACTGATAACCGCCAATTGGTCAAATCCTACACCCATGTTGCGGTCGGCGATCCGTTGAATGAGGGCTGGTGCGAGCGCTAACCCTTGCGCACGCGCATCTAGAACGACAAAGTCATTTCCAAGCCCATGCATTTTCATAAAGGGTAAATTAGTTTTCAGTTCTGGTGTCATGGGGCGCATATACAGCGCGTTCATAGATGAATCTAGTAGAGGGAAACTTTTCTTTGTTTTCGGGGTTGACCCGAGAGTGCTGTGTTTCTAGATAAGCGCTCTAGTGGGCCGTTAGCTCAGTTGGTAGAGCAACTGACTTTTAATCAGTGGGTCACAGGTTCAAATCCTGTACGGCTCACCACTGAAATCAATGACTTAGCAGGTTTTGGTCTCGCTGCGACAATCGCATAGTAGACACATAGTAGACATCGTGCATGGTTTCGTTGCTGGACGACACTGATATAAAAAGCTGCCTTGGATTCAAACGATTTGATTACTCTTGATGATTCTTATCGGGGAGTGCATGGGCCACGGGGGGTATACCCGTTATTATACAGGGCCTCTGCCAGAGATAGGGTTTTTGATTAATGATGCTCAGTACTATTATTGAGGATGAATAGAGTATTTATTAATTTTGAAGCTCACTCATGTATTTTCTTATGCAACCCTGCATTTGATTTGAGCCAGTTTTGTACCCTGCTTCTGCGCAGACCCCTTCGTAATAGTTCTCAAAAATTTCATCAGACGACATTTCCGCAAGTTTATCCTTGGCCGACTTGTCGTTAGGCATTGTGCTGGATTTTGCCAGAATAATTATTGCTTGTTTGGCAACGTCCTGAGACTCGCACCCGCCTAAAAAAGACAAACACGCTGCAACCATCATTATTGTGGTATGGTTCTTATCCATGGCTCCCTGCTTGAAATTATAAAATTGATACAAATTTTTTTTCTTTTGACCTTTTAGCTATTAGTAGAAATCAAATATGGCGCTCCACATTGAATACACTTCTCTGCCTTGACTGGGACTGGGTGACCACAACTTAAGCAATCCACTAAATTTGCTGTTATGGTTCTGTTTGGACCATCTTCCGAAGGTTCAGTTTTATCTGTTTGGAAATAGTTTTCACGTTCAAATATTTTTCGCCACCACCCTAACTCTTGCAGTGCATTAAGCTTGAAAATAGGGCCAGCAATATTCCATTTATTGACACGAAAAAAGTAAATGAAAAATAGACTAACTATAGAGAAAATTGAAATCACAGGAATTAGTATTTGGTTAAATCTTCCCCAACTCATCAACCCAAGACAACCAAGGACAACAAAATTTATAAACCAGTCCCATGTCAGGTTACTTATTCCTCCAGATTTGTCGTTGGCACTACCAGTGATGGTCAAACGTTCTCCACAGTTTCTATATCTTAACATGAGAAATTTAACTTTCTGTTTTGCAAGAAGTGGCTTTGATGATTTTGCAATTTCCATGCCCAGAAAGAGGATTAAACAACTCAGGAACATAGTAATGGTAAGTTCACTCAAAGGGTGACTGGCGACGTCACCACAAAATATACACGACCTCTGCCAGAGATGGGGTTTTTAGAATCAGCAAAAAAATATAGCCGGCAGACTCCACAGACTGAAAACCCCCTGCTAGAACCTTATTATGAAACACCGGTATCTTACATTTTATCTTGTGATTACGGCATTCTTTGGAAGCGTTGGGCAAGGGTTTGCATTACCCGCTTGTTCAGAAACGAAGCCTGAACTCTGGCACTTCTGCATAGGAACTGTTGTTGATAACGGTGACAAGTTTTACGGAACATTTATAAATAATAAAAAAAACGGCCTAGGGGAATATACGTGGAAAAACGGGGATACCTTTGCAGGCATTTATAAAAACGATAAAAAAAATGGAACTGGTAAATATTCTTATGCCAACGGCGAAACCTTTAAGGGCAATTTTTGGAACGGGATGGCACATGGAGAAGGTGTTTACACTTATTTAGATGGATCAAAATTCCTTGGTAAATATCAAGAAGGAAAAAGAAGTGGATCGGGAAAAATGATTTTTGCCGATGGTGCTTTCTTTGAAGGCTATTATTTGAATGGCGCTAGGACTGGGTTTGGTCTTGCTAGGTTCTCAAATGGAGACAAATATTCGGGCCATTGGTCAGATAACAAGAGAGTAGGGCAAGGTATCTACACTTGGGAAAATGGGGATATTTACGCCGGATATTGGGAAGAAGGTAAAAAGTCTGGTCACGGAAATTTTTCTTACATAAACGGCTCATATTTTTTTGGTAATTTTGAAAATGGGTTAGCGAATGGTTGGGGGTTTAGTGTCACTAAAGATAACTATGTTACTTTGTGTGAGTACGCTTTTGGCGATACAAAACAGTGTACTAATCCTGAAACTGGAGAAGAATTTTCAGTCTTAGAAAATCGCTTTGAGGCACATTCTGAAATTGATAGAAAAAATATCCAAGAAAAGTTAACAGATATTGGATTTTATCAAGAAGATATTGATGGGCTGTGGGGTCGTGACAGTTTTGCGGCGATTCTGAAATATGCATCGCTTGAGTTCGAAAGCATTGCTCTGCATGAGCCTTTGTTCGCCAACCAGATACTTTCTTCTTTACTAGGTCTAAACCTAAGAAACAAAAATTAACTTTCAAAAACGTTTGCATTGACGATTCTAGTCCTAGAGTTTCCAAACGAACTGGATCAC
>ERZ807291.3411-NODE-3411-length-22588-cov-8.216882_pt1 | contig 22588 bp, 15 predicted proteins | sample MGYA00521257_ERZ807291 | MGnify/ENA primary metagenome ERZ807291 (study PRJEB31413, sample SAMN03169783) | marine metagenome | biome: Marine; feature: Water; material: Subsurface seawater | place: North Sea | collected 2011-04-28 | depth 1 m m ... | reverse complement strand
TTATTGAAACACTATAAGCTTCATGAGACTAAAGATAAGATGCTTTCATAATCTGACACAGAAAATTGTGCCTCCCTATGTCAGTTTTTTAGAACATCAGAAAATGGTTTTGAGATGGGTCTAATTAACTTGCGCTTATGTTTTGCAGTAAGTTACCAAACTTTGCACTAAAGTTTGCATCTTCAGAACACTAATCAAAAGTTTGTATTAAGTTTGTATCTGTAGGATCCTTATTTTACAGGGGTTTCAGAGTCACCCTTCATTCCCACTCAATAGTTAGGCTATATTTAGCCTAATAAAAACAATAGGTTACAAGCACTATTAGCAGGTTTGTAACTGGTTTGTAACTTACATAGCCTTTTAGGAAACTTCCCCGCTATTTTTTCTTCAGCTACTTCAATACAAAAGCAGATATTCGTTTACAAACCTTGTAACAAAAGAGAAGCCATTGTTACAGTTTACTGGTATTCATTAACTAACCGACTAATCCAACCAACCTAGATTATAACTCAGTCCAAAATCGATCTAGGGTAAACCCGATTCAAGCATTTGCACTACCACGTAAGGTTGAACACGGAGTACATCAAACATTGTACTTACGCCTTGGTATGGAAATTTGCAATATTTGATGAATCTTCCTACATCTTCAACATCCAACTAAATCAATATTTTATGAAAATTTAAAGCCCTTGCGTGGCTATTGCTTGGTGGGGGCGGCTCAGTAATCCGCTATCGATACCAAAATATCAACTATCTTCTGTTTTACGATATCGACCTCATTGGCTTCCACATTGATCGTCCCGTAATTGTAAATATAAATACCATAGACCCAAAACCATTTAGCGTATAAGTCCCATCACTATAAAGTCGGCGCTCTTGTTACTGAAAAATATGATATTGGTTTTATTAATGCTACAAGTATTAATCCTCGGATACAGAGAATATCCATACGGCTTTATAGGACTCACCTGGATTCAAGTAAATTACCCCAGTATCATTAAGCCCAATCTCAGCCATATTGAAGCCATCTACCATATGGCTAACCGGTTCATAACAGAAAAACTTTTGTCCTGCGGGACACCATATAATCGCATGCCGTAGCGAAGATATCGTTGTAACCCTAACTCGAAGCCCACTCCAAGGCCAGATAATCTCGGCATCGGCCGATTGGCCAAAATAAGCGCCGGCCTCCGGAAGATCTTTTATGTCAATACCACAGTGCATTTGGCTATAAAGTTGATTGGCAATCAACCGAACAGGCATCAAGTCACGATCTAATTCCCATTGAGACTCCAAGTTGCATATGATTTGCGTATCATCTTCGCGGCTAAAGTAAGGATGCAGACCCATACCAAATGGACTTTTTACCATACCAACATTTGTGATTTGTAGGGAAATTGAAAGCTCGGTGTCAAGAAGTCGAAATACTTGAATCGCCGAATATTTAATCGGCTGCTCAGCGGTAGGACCAAGATTCATTTCAATATGATGCTTACTTTGACTGGTAACGTCCCAAGGTCGCATCCAAGCATCACCATGGGATGCATGAATTTCTGGAGGACAGTTCAAGGGGTAATTATATTTAGTGCCATCAAAAATAAAGCACCCATCACGCAAGCGATTCGAATAGGGCAATAATGGGAAGCACGACGTATCAAGAGGTGATAAACCGTCCGTAATGTCGGTCATGCAGCGTCGAAATATCGGATGCGTCACGCCGCCATTTATAAAATCAAAACCAACAACAGCGCCGCCAGTGGAAGGACTCACCTCTAACCTAAGATAATCATTTTGAAGAATTTGACCACTCATGTTAGTAGATAACCTTTAAACGTCTTTTGGTCAGTGAAATCTAGATTTCTCTAATAAATTTAAGTGGAATTACTGACTCGCAATTGTGTAGAAAAAACGAACTCTTTCTGCTTAGGCTCGCCATCGCTAAGACTAGCGAGCAATGTCTCGCCGGCGATCCGGCCCATTTCAAAAGCCGGAGAGACAACCGTTGTCATCAAAGGCTTAGTATACTGCCACGCTTCAAAGCCGTTAAACCCTGCCACTTTAATATCTTTTGGCACTTTAAAACCGAGTTCTTCACACGCGTGCATCGCCGCTACGCCCATAGCATCAGTAGCCGCCACTATAGCATCCGGCTTATATTTTTCCATATATGAGCTGACTACTTTTTTCACCTCGAGGTATGATTCGGACATCGAAATAATCGTTTCACAAGTCACATCTTGGCCATTCGCCTCAAGAGCCGTTCGCAAACCGATTTCACGTTGTTCCACCGCCGACCAGTCTGTCACCGGACGGATAAAAACAATATTTTTAGCTTTTTTAAGCAATAAATGTTTACCCAGCGCATAAGCCCCAGACATATCATCCTCTCTAATAATGATGATGTTGGGAGAACTATTTCTATCAACCTCTTGAAAAATAGCTACCGGTTTTCCAAGTTTACTAAGGAAGTCAACGTGTTTATCCCGCAGCTCCTTCGGACCACTTAATACCGCACAAAATGCATCATTCTTAAGCTTTCGCACAATATTAGCTGTCTCAAATTCCTCAGGCGAAACGCCTTGAATATCGAGCGAGTAATCAATAGAGCTTAGGTGAAGACTTAAGCCACCTACCAACTGCGAAATAAAGGGGTCACTCAAAAAGTTCGGATTACTGTCCGAAATGACAAAACCGACAGAGCGACTTAGGGAGTCCCTCAAATTCTGAGCACTACTGTTGGGGCGATACCCTAGCGTCTCGATAGCATCTAAAACTCGTTTTTCTGCGTCTCTCCCATAAGTACTTTTTCGTTTCTTTACAACATTCGTGACTGTCATCAAAGATACGCCTGCTAAGGCCGCCACATCACGTATTGTGCTATTAGTTTTGCTCACCACGACTGCCGCCCTTTAGAAAAGTATAAATTTAATTTTGTGATCATAGCTAGTCAATTTGAGTTGCCGTAACTGCGCCGTCTATTGTTAAACAATGGCCGCTGATAAGACTCGCCTTCTCTGAGGCAAGGAAGATAGCTCCATTAGCAATATCCTGCGGAGTGCCCAAACGCCTTGTGGGCTGTTTATCTATTATAGCTTGTCGCGCAGCTGCCGGATCACTCTGTTCGGAAAACATTGCGTCCATAATAGGTGTATCAATATAACCTGGGCAGATTGCATTAGCCCTGATGCCTATGCTAGCACCATCCTTTGCTAGACACCGGGTAAACGTATCAATCGCCGATTTACTGGCGCAGTAAGCGGGGGCTCCAACTCCACCCGCGCGGCCCATAATCGACGACATATTGATTATAACCCCAAATTTTTGGGCTTTAAACACTGACCAGAACTGTTTGCATAGAATATACATGCTCCGCACATTAATATTGAAGACGTTATCCCAGTCTACTAACTCTAACGTCTCTAATTTTTTGTTCATATTAATGCCCGCATTATTGACCAAAACATCAACACGACCATAATCAGCAATCACGTTTTCAGCAAATCTTATCGCGCTCACTTCAGAACTGAGGTCAGCGACATAGGTTGATGAGCCAGTATGCAAGGCATTCGACTTAGCAAAGGCTGACTTGAGCGCGACCCCGTTAATATCTACGCCACAAACTATAGCACCCTCTTCAGCAAAAGCATGCGCTATTCCTAGACCAATACCGCTAGCAGCACCGGTGACGACTACGATTTTCCCGCGGTATTGCTGTCCCATATTCATATTACCATCTACAGAAACAAACTTGAAAAGTACGCCATTGCACCGACATTTAGCACCAAAAAGACTGACGACCAAAGTATTACACTGTTGTACCATTTGGTGCCTAAGCCTGACAACAAAGTCTTAGGGTTTTCAAAGACAAGGATATCCGAAATCTCTTCGTGAGATTTGTTTGCCTTTCCGAGTTTACTACCAACAATGCATGAAAAAACAGATGCTAACCAGATGATACCAGCCTGATTCATAAAGGGATAAGACCAGTCAGGCATATCGGCATAGGCACATAAGATTTTCAGCATTGCTCCGACAAAGAAACCACCCATTATGCAGCACATTGCTCCCATCGCATTGGCACCTCTCCACAATAACCCCAAGAGAAATAACGCTGCAAAAGGAGGCGCAATAAAAGCATTTAAGGTCTGCACATACTGGAAAATACCACCACCTACAAAAATCACACCAAGAGCCATAAAGATTCCCAGAATCACAGTGCAAATTGATGCGGTAACGCCGAATCGAACAAGCATAACGTCATTTGCCTCTCGATTAATCAATGCTTTATACAGATCAAAAGTCAGCACCGTTGAGGTTGAATTTACAACTGCACTAATTATGGACTGGATTGCACCGAATAGAGCAGCTAATAAAAACCCAACTAGACCGACAGGCAGAACCTCTGCCGCCAGGGTTATTAAACTTTTATCGGCTACGATCTGCACTTCATTCCAATCACCTAATAGCAGCTCAGGATGCAGCGCAAAGAGTATCAAACCCGGCAGTACGGTTATGTAAGGTAGTATCAATTTCACAAAACCGGCTGACACAATTCCCATGCGTGCATGCCACATATCCTTGGCACCGAGAATTCGCTGAACAATAAACTGGTTGAGCACGTTATACCAAATGCTAATAGAAACAACCGTAAACAACAGGCCGGTCCATGGCGTTTGCGGGTGAGCTGGCGCTTGAATAACGGATAAACGATTATAGTCGCCATCGATATTCAAGTTATTCTGGACATTTGCTAATGCTTGCTGCCAGAGGCCTTTATCTCCTCGATTAAGTTCTAACACCTTAAAAAAGCCATCAACAATATTACCTGTGTCGGTAACATGCATTAACCCCAGAGACGTAACTATCGCCATACCAAAAAACATAACAAACGTAGTGAAAAACCCCGTCCAGGCAACGGATGCCAAGCCGCCATAGATAGCCCAAATCCCAGATAATATTCCGGTAGCAATAATACAAAAAACCAAATCCCAGCCTGTAAAAGCACTCAACGCTAGCCCGCCGGTATATAGTGTAGCAGCCATAAATATGACAATATTTGCAACAACTGTAAATATTGCAAAGACATAGCGGATACTAGGGGCTGTAACGTCGCTCAAGGAATTGAGGAATAGTCACGATCTTTGATGCTGTAAGAAAAGGGATGAACAAGAAGATAAGAAACAGAAACGTGAATGCATTGATCCATTCCCAAAGTGCGGTTGAAACTCCGAAAATCAGAGTTGCACCTGCCATTCCGATCAGCTGCTCAGTGCTTATGTTTGCGGTAATATAACTTCCACCAATGACATACCATGGAAGCCTCCTCCCTGCCAAAAAATAGTCTTCACTATTTTTTTGCTCACCCCTACCAGATAAAAACCCAACCGTTAACAGAATTATAATAAATGTTATAAAAATAAAATAGTCTAAAGAATTTAGCAACATCGCTAAACCGCTCCCTTAAAGTGAGCATCTAAAAAGATTATCTCTAGATGCAGGGTTAATTCGTAAATGGATTGTGGTTAAGAGATTTTGTTATCTGGCTTATTACGTTTTCAGTGCTTTTTACAATTTTCTCCATACAGCCTTTTTCAAAAAAAGCTACGTTTACCTGATAACAATCTGGAAGATCATAAGCATCTTCTGAAGGGAAGTAACTGAAATAGCCATTAACGATATTCATTACGCCAATAGCCATCCCGGGGAAACGTTTTCTCATCAATATTTGAAAAGCACTGTAAGCTTCACCATTGAGGGCGACCAAGGCAGAATTACCCAATATCCACACAGGAAAACGGATGACGCGGCTAGTTTTGTCTCCCAGCTCTTGTCTAAGCAGACGGCGTCGCTGAAGCCTTTCAATCATGAAACCTCTTTGCTCCTGGTCTATCTGAGCGTCAATTTCTTTCAGGGAAGGTAAATCTCGGTAATTGAGCTCAACAGCGACCATTTCAATCGCAAGTTGAACGCTCGCTGGTTTTAATTTAAGACTCCAATGCCCCAATGGTGCTCCAGACTGCTCAACTCGATCGTGCTCAAGCTGCATCTCAGCTGGTAGCATACTGGTAAGCGTTTCTAAAACGGCATAGCCAATTTCCTGACCATTTTTATCAGCGTCATTAGGATTCGATGAATAGCTTATTCTAGGTGTTAACTCTCCTGATGCACCGTGCATAAAGACACAGACTGCGTTGACATGTTCCGCCTCGATGACTTCTCTCATCCGGCCTACATAATCTGGTGATATCTGGGTATTACCTCCGCCAAGTGATACCGGATGACAGGCATAATTTATCAAGACGGCCCGAATATTACCGCAGCTATCAACAACTCTACCAACTAACAATGTGTCATCTACGGCCTGATCAGGGTTTAAACCAACAATAGTGGTTAGCTTAGATTCAATCAATATCGGCTGATCTCTATTTACCGCTAACCTACAGGTTCCGTAACTCCAAGATAGGCAGGAGTGACATGCGTTTAGCCGCGCCTGTGCGACAGCTTCGACTATGCCCGAAATAATTTTTTCTCTAAATTTAGGTATTAGATGCCCACCAGGCTGATCTATATTAATCAAATTAGTCATCGGGACACTATGACTGTGTGACAAATGTAACAATAGCTGGCTCTCGTCTAGCCCGCTGCGGCTAAGAATCTCGGAACGTATTTCCCACTCCTCTTGATTACTCTTCCAAAATGACAGATCCGCTGAAATGAGAAATTGGTTAAGTCCTGTCTCGGAGTTACTAAACATGATACTGGTTGCATAGAGAGGTCTATGTACACCGCTAGCGACATCATGAACTGAGGATCCCCAGCTACGTGAGAATATCCCTACCGGCGGGGTTATATCTACCCGGCCCACACCTATGTCCCCGGCAAACTCAGGGTGACTGATGGGGCTGCTACTCGGTTCCTCATTACTGTAAATTGAATCGGCGTTAAACATGTCACCAGTCTCCTACAGAGCCATCACCATAAAATACTCTCTGCAAAACTTCTTGGTTAAATGGGTGTTTAGCGACTTCCGCTTCATTGATCTCAACACCCAAACCGGGTTTATCACTTGGTCGGACGGTACGAGTCTTTTCGTCTGTTATGTACCCAGCAGTCACCACATCTTGGCGCCAGGGAACATCAGAATCTACCATTTCACAAATCGCATAATCGGATGTGGCGAAGCCAAACTCAATCGATGCAGATGTACTAACTGGTCCCTGAGGATTATGCGGCGCTACAGCAACACGATGTGCCTCTGCTATGGCGGCAATTTTGCGCGCAGCAGACAGGCCGCCACAATGAGTAATATCAGGCTGGATTACGTCACATGCGCCAATAGCCAATAAGTCCTTAAATTGAGACAAATGGGTTAAACGCTCACCAGTAGCAATTGGTGTTTTAACAGCAGCCCTGATAATCGCCATATCCTTGGGCGTTTCTATCCAGCAAGGCTCCTCAAGAAAATATAAATCGTAGGGATCAAGAGCTTCTGCAAAACAGCGGCCCATTGTCGGTGACTGTCTCGCATGACAGTCAACCATGATGTCAACATCAGGGCCAACAGCCAAGCGCATTGCCTCTACGGCGGAGGCGGCAGCATTTACCGCCTTATTCCCTTCCAGTGCCATGGTCGGCGGGACAGCCATCGATTTGAAGGCGGAAAAACCACGGTCGACCGCCTCCTCAGCCAGTTCCGCAAAACGATGGGCGTTGTCCATTGGCGTTTCATAGAAATCTTCCATCTTTCCGCCGCCGAGATGACAATATAGCCGAACATGATCTCGTACGGGGCCACCCCACAATCGGTGGCAGGGAACACCATGTATCTTGCCTAAAATATCCCAAAGTGCGAGATCTATACCTGATATCGCTGTTGCCCTTACAATTCCCGAACCGTGCCAGAAGTGTTGCCGAAACATCGACTGCCACAGGTGCTCAATCCGAACTGGATCTTCACCGATCAAAAGTGATGCCATATCCTCTACCGCACCGACAACTGAGCGTGTATGCCACTCGAGAGTTGCCTCTCCCCACCCAATTAATCCTGGCTGGTCGGTTTCAATTTTGACGAATATCCAGTTGCGCATTCTTGCATTGCAGACAATCGTCCTAACATTAGTGATTTTCATAAAGCTCCTCAGCCAAATATTAAAAACTAGAAGTACAAAATAATTTAGAGATCGGGCAATCAACTTGATTTATAAGCGCCAATTTTATAACGCTTTTTGAAGTTATTTAATACCATGCATCGCTTTTTTAATTAAAGGAACTAGCAGCAGAAAAAAGAGTCCTAACCCCAATGAACCATAGGATAGATAGGCGAAAAAATCACCAAATCTCTCAAGCTGCTCTCCTCGGCTGTAGATCATTTCGCCGGAACCATCTAAAGCCACATACTGTGCAGCACTGGAAGCTAAGTAACTGCCTATCGCCACGGATAGCATCCATAGACCCATCATAAACCCTAATGCTCGTGCTACTGACAATTTCGTAACGACCGACAATCCAATTGGTCCTATAAAAAGATCAGAAACAGCAAAAAATAGATAGATAAGAATAATCCACCCTAAGTTAATATTTCCTGTTCCATCATTGGAATCAATTGCTAAACTTAAAATGTAATAACCAAGACCCATTATTATTAATGCTAAAGCAAACTTGACTGCTGAAGGTGGATTTAATCTATGTCGATCTAAAATACTCCAAAGCCTGAAGAAAAATGGAGTAATTAGTAAAAGGAATAGGCTTGGCAGCCCCTGGACCTGTGATGCCATAAATTCAAATCCAAATAAATTAAGGTTGACAAATCTATCGGTAAATAAATTAAGTGAACTCCCCATCTGTTCAAAAAGTGCGACGAAGATTACCCAAGTGGTCATAAATACCAATGCAATAAGCATCCGGTCACGGTCACGAGGCTCACATCGAGTACAGGCATAAAACACGGTCCAAGATAAAGCAATAATTACTGTAATGAACACTGCATAGCTTATTAATTGAGCGTGTTGGACAATTTTCCAAATTATGGCTACGGAAAAAATGGAGCCTAAGTAAATGCTATTCTCAACATTTATGCCAATGAAAGATTTTGCCTCAATTCGCGAGCTAGTCGGAGGGGCACCTATCCCATGTAAATGTTTTTGGCCATATATGAATATACCTAACCCGACTGCCATCCCTATGCCAGCTATTCCGAATCCATAACCCCACCCAAACCTTTGGCCTACATACCCGCAAATAGCCGCCGCTAAGAATGCTCCTATATTAATACCCCAAAAGAATATGGTAAAACCTTCATCACGGCGAAAATCATCCTCAAGATATAGCTGTCCGACCATTGTCGAAATATTAGCCTTAAAAAATCCCACACCGACAATTAAAAAAGTGATAGATATAAAAAATGCTTGTAAAGTGAAATTATTCCTTAGAATAATTATCTCACCAATTTCGCTCACAGACTCGACAGGTGGGACTCCCTCAAATGCCATGCCTATATGGCCCAGAATCATCAATAGTCCGCCCCAAATTACAGATTTAGTCGACCCTAAGTAACGATCTGATATTATTCCGCCTATCACTGGGGTGATATAAATGAGGGCGGTATAGGCGCCATAGATAGCAATGGACTGACTATCTGAGAACAACAAATACTGCGTTAAGTAAAAAATTAGAAGCGCTCTCATCCCATAGTAACTAAAACGCTCCCACATTTCTGTAAGAAAAAGAATATATAGACCTTTCGGATGACCCCAAAGTAATTCTGACGTCACTGGTCTTTTCAATGCAGGTTGTTCAGACATAATCTCATTAACCATTAATAAACAAGGACATACATGTCCACCAAGCGTGCTTCATCTAAATAGAAGCCGTCTTGCTTCATACTCTAACTCATCAACCGCCTGGGAATACAAGCTGAACTCTATATAAACCCAGAGGAGCATAGATGGAACTGGAAAGCCTTTACCCAACCATAATAATGGGTAAAGGCTTTTTTGGGATAACGACAATGGTGTTAATTTGTTGCGTCTAAACGCCATTTTTCCCAAGACATCAGAAGCTCTTGCTAACTGTCACTCCGATGGTCCGAGGTGCCTGAGTGTTATGTAACACGTTCCCACTGACTCCAAATCGACCACTAGCATTGCTTTGAACAATTTCATCCGTCACATTCTTAATGAACAAGGCAATTGAAAGGGATTCGTCGCTTAGGGTTACCCCTGTTCGAACTCCAAGTAAAGTATAGGCTTCTAAAAGTAATAACGGATCGGATGGTTCACCAATCACAGACGTTCTTTCACCCATATATCGAAGGTCTCCCTGCACAAAGAAGTTTCCACCGCCCAACATCTCAGTGGGTACATTGTATCGAGCAATTACACTGCCAGACCAATCAGGGACGTTTTGAATCCTGTCACCTGGCGAAGTTACCGTGACGCCCTTACCAGGGTCTGAAATTTTAGAATCCGTAAACGAAACACTTGCTTGCACTCGTAACCGATCCGACAACATCGATTCAAATTCAACTTCAAATCCATCGACTGTCGCAGCGCCAACATTAGCGGTTAAGACTCGCGTGCATTCACTGTTTGGGAAATTACTAAGGGTGACTTGTTGCTGGAGATTCGTCCAGTCAGTCTGATATGCTGAGATATTAAGGGTGCTGCGCCCGTCAGCAAAGCTCGACTTCATGCCAATTTCGCTAGTTTCTACAGCATCAGAGCCATATTCTCCAGCAGCGAATTGCTGCAGATTATTATCATTAACAACAGATTCACATTCCGGTGTCGCACTATAATCAATAGGTTGCGTCGCGCCTCCGAGTCTAAAGCCTTCTGACATTGAACCGTAGATACTTATATCGTCTGAAAGATCATACGAGACATTAAACCTTGGAATAGTGCCGCCCTCTGACTGAGCAGTAACATTCTCTTGTGGTATGACAGTATTAGCAGGATTGAGCTTAGGGCGACTCTGATCCGTAGATTGATCATAAGATCTCAGGCCGGCAGAGACTGTCAGGCGATCAGTGATTTTGAATGTCAGGTCTGCAAATACCGCGCTACTTTCGTCTTGGATATCCGTTTTATTGGCCAAGTAAATATCATTTGCAATTGGAAGGGGAATACTTGGGGTAGCCGCTCCCCAACCAGGCGCATGCAGTAGCTGTGAGCCGTTACGCTGCTCATCCATCTTAAATGCACCGAGAACCCAATCTAATCGGCTCAAGAGGGCGTTATCCGATTCAGCATAGTTTGACTGTAATCGGACTTCCTGCGTCAGAGTCTCCCATTCAATAAAACCTTCGAGCGGACCATAAGCAGGTATGAAATCCAGCCCGGCATCCTTAGCTCCGCCAAGCGAATACATGCTTTGGGTGAAATCTATTGTTTCATCATAAGTCCGCTTGTAAAAACCAGTATCAGAATGGAGAGACACCAAACCGAAATCGTAGGAAATATTTAGCGTGGTTAGACTCATCTCGCTTTCTTTTGGCTCAAGCATGTAAGTCTCCGTCAACCTATCCTGCGAGTATAAAGTATTATATTGATGCATACCGTCAATATTCGCTTTCTGCCAAAGCACAGAAGCATCAATACTTAGTCGATCATCTGGCGTGTATAGGACTGCTGCTCTAAGTCCTTTAGATTGGGTTGTGTTGGTATCCTTTTTATATGTGGAAGAATCGCTTCGGTCTAATCCTAGTACTGGCGCTAGAACAGATGAGTTTGGTGTGGTTGTAGACAGCGATGGCATTATCGCATCGATATAGCCGCCAGAACTCCGACTTGTAGCGACCAACCTGGCGGCTAGTACATCTTCAAAAATGGGAATATTCAGCATGACATTTAATCCATTGCCCAACCCTCCATCTTCCACCGAGTCGACCGTTCCTTCCACTACTCCATAAAACTCTGAAGCATCTGGACGATTGTGAAATAACTTTATGGCTCCACCCATTGATCCGCCACCATACAATGTACCCTGTGGGCCCCTAAGCACCTCTATCCGACTAATATCGAAGAGCTGTGTATCCACCGGAGTTACAGGCACATTGTTCAAATAGAATCCAGTAGTTGACGACAATGAGGATGCATCAGTCCCGCCAAGTCGAGCATTAGCGATACCTCGAATGACGATATTTTGCCCTCCGCGCTCACCATACGAATTGTGCGCTGCATTCACGCTAGGCACGAATCCAAAGTAGTCCGCCAGTTCCTCGGCACCGATATCTTCTATCGTTTTCCCTGACAGCGCAGACACAGCAGCCGCAACGTCCTGAAGGCTCTGATCTCGCCGCTGTGCGGTCACAATTACCTCTTCGAGCCCAATCTCTTTATTTCCAACCTCCTGAGCATGTAGGTTACTACCAGCACATACTAAGCCTATAGCTGTAGTCAAAAATCGAACTAAAGGCGTGTGTAATTTACTATTTTTCATATCCAATACCCCCTTGGGAATCATTATATTTGTTAACACGCAGATCTCACTGTTATTTAACGTTAAAGTCATCCTTTAAAAAAATTAAAGGACTTAACGCAGTTACTTTAACGTTAAATACAATTCAAGTCAACTACCACAATAGATAAAAAATCTGGTGGTAGACCCGCCGGTTTTAAAGATCATTTTTTTATTTGATACACTATTAATATTTCACAAGACTTACTCAATAACCGAATAGGAGGCAATATTATTTGCCCGACTGAATGGCACCTCAGTTACCAGCTTTGTCAACTGTCGCCCTATTAATCCAGCTACCATACCCGGTCACGCAGCAATTCCCTTTACATTGACACTATCCGCAACTCGAGAAATTTTTATCTCACAGCTGATAATTCGATTAGACCGGATCATGCGCAGTAAATCACCCTACTGAGGTCGACCACCGCTTAAACCGATTTCCAATGAGTTCATCGATGACCGAGGGATCAGCCAGCGTAGACGTATCACCCAAGCTGTCGAGTTCATTGGCTGCAACCTTGCGCAAAATGCGTCGCATAATCTTGCCTGAGCGTGTTTTCGGCAGTCCCGGGGCCCACTGGATAATATCAGGTTTGGCGATCGGTCCGATTTCGGACACACAAAGAGCAACCAACTCTGCTCGCAAAGTATCATCAGGCACAACACCAGACATTGGCGTCACGTAGCAGTAAATACCCTGACCTTTAATATCATGGGGGTAACCCACCACGGCCGCCTCGGCTATTTTCTCATGCAACACCAGGGCACTTTCGACCTCTGCCGTACCCATACGGTGACCGGAGACATTCAACACATCATCGACTCGACCAGTGATCCAGTAATCCCCATCTTCATCGCGTCGCGCGCCATCGCCGGTAAAATAGTAGCCTGGATATGCACTGAAGTAAGTCTCGATACAGCGCTGATGGTCCCCATAAACCGTGCGTATCTGGCTCGGCCATGATGACTTAATCATCAATAGGCCTTCACCGGCACCTCTAATCTCATTACCTTCAGTGTCCAGCAAAATGGGCACTACGCCAAAAAACGGCTGAGTCGCAGAACCCGGTTTGAGGTCGGTGGCGCCCGGCAATGGGGTCAGCATATGAGCCCCGGTTTCGGTTTGCCACCAGGTATCAACAATCGGGCAACGTGACTGGCCAACTACCTTATAATACCATTCCCAGACTTCGGGGTTAATCGGCTCCCCTACCGTGCCGAGTAGTTTTAATGAGCTGCGTGAGGTACTTTTAACCCACTTGTCACCCGCCCCCATCAGAGCACGAATGGCCGTAGGAGCGGTATAAAACTGATTGACCTGATGCTTATCAATCACCTGCCAAAAACGCGACTCATCCGGGTAAGTAGGCACACCCTCAAACATTAGCGAGATGCCTCCATTGCAAAGCGGGCCGTAAAGAATATAGCTGTGCCCGGTAATCCAACCTATATCTGCAGTGCACCAATAAATATCTCCATCTTTGTAATCGAACGTAAATTTGTGGCTCATGGCTGCCATTAATAAGTAGCCGCCGGTGGTATGCAAAACACCTTTAGGTTTACCAGTGGAGCCTGAGGTGTAGAGAATAAAAAGCGGGTCTTCGGAGTCCATTATCTCTGCTGCACAGATCGCAGACACCCGCTGAATCGAAGCCTCATAACAGATATCACGATTGCTGGTCCACTCGATACTGCCACCAGTGCGCTCCACCACAAGACAAGTGTGTACGTTTGGGCAATTTACCAACGCTTTGTCGACATTGGTCTTTAGCGGCACTATTTTACCACCGCGGCAACCTTCGTCGGCGGTAATAACAACCTTGCAGCCAGAATCCAATATGCGGTTTTGCAAAGCCCCGGGAGAAAAACCTCCAAATACAACTGAGTGCACAGCGCCAATGCGTGCGCAGGCGAGCATGGCATAGGCGGCTTCGGGGATCATGGGCATATAGATGCAGACCCGATCGCCTTTTTTAACACCGCGATCACGCAAGACATTACCCATGCGCGAGACCTTATCGTGCAATTCGCGATAGGTGACTTTCTTGTCATCTGTCGGCTCATCGCCTTCCCAAATTAAAGCAGTCTGATCCGCTCGCTCCTTGAGGTGACGATCAATACAATTAACCGAAACATTCAGTGTGCCGCCGCCAAACCAGGTGGCATCCGCCCTTTCGAAGTTATAGTCACAGACCGTCTGCCATGGCGACTCCCAAGACAGAAATTCCTCGGCCTGCTTCGCCCAAAATTTTTCGGGGTTTTTAATCGACTCCCTGTACATGGCCTGATAACGATCTTGATTTATCCAAGCATTGTCTTTCCATTGCTTGGTGACTGGGTGTATCAAAGTATCAGACATGGTTAATCCTTTGGTGCCAATTATTTAGTTGCGAAATTTGATAAGTTGTCACTGGTCTGCTCAACTACATCATTTGATCGTTATAAGGGGACGTTGACAGATTAAAACGGAATTAAGGTTTCAGCATCTCGCATCAAGGATACCCATTACGCAGACACCAAAAAAGTAAATCTGGAAAATAAGAATAAACCTGGCTAGCCCCTGATTGGCGCTACACATGATTATAACTACCCTTATCACTTCCGGCACATGGTAGGGAAACTGAAAACACTGAACCAGCCAGAGGCTGACTTCTGCGCTCTTTATCTGACAAACCAAAACTTGCTGTCGTAATGTATAGAGTTTGCAAATCTGCGCCTGCAAATGCACAGTCGGTGACCCGCGAGACTGGAAGATCAATAACACGATCGATCTCGCCATCTGGAGTTATCCTAACCAACGCCGCCCCGTCCCAACGCGCATTCCATAGACATCCCTCACTATCAATAGCTGATCCATCAGGGATACCGAGCTGTGAATCTTTAAAAAAATTTCGTCTGCCAGATAATTCAACTTTCCCAATGTTAAAGTCATAAGCATAAATCCAGCCAGAGACTGAATCTGCACAGTACATAATTGTCTCATCAGGTGACCATGCCATCGTATTTGGACAGCCATAACCATAATCAACCGTATTGGCAGTACCATCTGAGTCAATACAAATAAGTCGGCCGGTATTATCAGGCTCCTGCATCGCGCCATTCACTAACATAAAATTGTCACGCATAGTGCCGGTCCATAGCCTGCCAGCTGAATCACAATTGGCATCATTGAAGCGGTAACTATTATTGGTAGTCAGAATTTTCTGCTCACCAGTAATTAGTAAATTTAGAGTATCTATCCAAGCAAGACCAGACTTTGACAGCCCTACCAAGCCGCCATCATTAGATTTTCTGATGCAATAAAGGTTACTGTTTAACTCACGAGAGCGAATAACTCGACTGTCCAAATCCATTGCCCAAAGTGTGCACATAGGATAGATATCCAGCCAATAGATGGAATTACTTCGTGGATGCCAAACGATTCCTTCCCCAAGAATATTTGAGACATCTGCTATGAGCTCCACACTCATTGAATTATTAGCCATATCTAACCTTCACCTGCACGCCTGATCGACCAGATACAAAATTGAACTATAGGGCTTTCCCCCGTGGTGCATAAGTCCTATTTCGCAGGTCAAACTTGTAGAATACCCCTGACTGCAATCCTCGATTTGTCCCTTAAGAGATCTGAGAGCGCTGGCATTTAGTTCTGGTATGACAAAGCCCTTATCACCTGCAAAACCACAGCAGTCAATACCAACGGGGATAACAACTTGCTCCGCACAAAGCTTGGCCAATTGCTCAGCTTTGTCGGCTAGCCCCATTTTTCGTGTACTACAGGTAATATGGAGGGCTACATTTTCATTAATAGGGTTGAACTGTAATCGATCGGCAAGGTGTTCGAGTGCAAACTCGATGGGATCATAAAACCGAAGTAATGAATCGAGCTGCTGTATCCTTAACATACAGGGGCTGGTGTCACACAAAATAGGGATTCGCCCGCCATCTGATAATTCCTTCAGGCGCTCATGCAACTCTTGTCGCTTAGCATCCGCAGTATTGCGGTGACCTTTACTATCAAAGGGCTGCCCGCAGCATAGACTATCGTCATAAGCCAATCTGACCCTAAAACCTGCTTTATCTAGCAATCCAAGCACTATCTCCGGCAATGTCGATTGAGCTCTTCCAGCCGGCGGCGCAAAGTTGCTCGCTGCACAGCTAGGCCAGTAAACTAATTCATCACCTGCGATTGCGGGACGGTAGTTTATTAGCCTACGGGGCTTTCCTGCCCTGGGCATAGCTGGGGTCCATATAGGCAATTGATTGCCTGACAGACGCCTCAATCCCTTAGCAAAACCAGTCATGCCTGTGGTAGACAATAACCGATGCCCGGCATGCGCCACCTCCAGGCCCCCACGTACCATCTGAGTGACGCCACCAAAATGCCGCGCAATTAGATTGGCCGACGAGCTCCACTTCTGATTCTGTTCCTGACGCAACTCCTTAATAAACTCACCGGTATTAATTCCCACTGGGCATTTCTCCTCGCATAGGCCAGTAGCAGCACAGGTATCAATTCCCAGATAAGAGAAGCTTTTCAGCAGCTTATTAATGCTTTCAGCGCTATCTCCGGAGCGTTGTTTCTGTTTAATTTCTCGGTACAGAGCAATACGCTGTCGCGGGGTAAGACTAAGCTCACGAGACGGGCATACCGGCTCGCAGAATCCACATTCAATACATTTATCGATCAACGGGTGAGCCGCCGGCATCGACTTTAGATTCTTCAAATGAATCTCTGGATCATCATTCAAGACTACGCCTAGGTTCAATATACCCCTGGGGTCAAATATGCGTTTTATTTCCCACATCAATGAATAGGCTTCCGCCCCCCATTCAAGCTCTACATAGGGCGCTATATTACGACCCGTTCCGTGTTCAGCCTTTAAAGACCCGTTATTATCTATCGCCACCAAATGGCAGACAGCATCCATAAAGCCGCGATAACGATCTCGATCAGGCTCAGTATCAAAGCTCTGAGAAAACACAAAGTGTAGATTACCCTCTAGAGCATGCCCAAAGATAAGGGCATCGTCATAGCCAAACTGAATAAATAATTTTTGCAGATCACGAACACCCGTAGCTAAAGATTCGATAGGAAAAGACACATCCTCAATAATCACTGTGGTTCCCGTTTTCCTGAGAGCGCCAACCGACGGAAATAACCCTTTCCGGATCGACCAAAGCTCTTCAATAATCGTCGGCTCTGAGGAAAAATGTGGTTTCCCAACAGTTTTAAAATCATCAAGAAAAATTAATATCTGACGATTTTTTTTCAGTAGCTCCTGCTGGGAAGCTGCGCTACTCTCCAAAAGTAAGGCGGCGGCATCATTTCCTAGCCTCACGACTGCTCTCATATCCAAGGGGAATCCTGGTTTCCCCACCGCTGAAACCATAGATCGACTGTCGATCAATTCAACAGCATCAACAGATGAGGCCTTAAGTGCGGACACTGCCAGACAGCACTCAGTCATGTCGTCAAACAGTACTAGTGAAACCCCTCGACAGGGGAAGACAGGAATAGTCTCTAAGGTCACACTTGAGACAAAACCTAATGTACCCTCGGAGCCAACCATCAAATGGATTAGAATTTCAATTGGATCTTGATAATCAATCAGTGAATTAAGACTATAGCCCGTGGTATTTTTGATCTTGTATTTGCGCCTAATCTTGTCTGCCAGCGGAGTGTTAGCTCGAATCGATCTGCCCAATGCCTTTAACTCTGATAACAACTTAGCGTGAGTCAGCCTAAAGCGTTTAATGCTATCAGCATTACCAGAATCTAAGAGGCCACCATCAGCTAAGATAACCCGCATTGACGAGAGTGTTTGGTATGTATTGTGAGCTGTGCCACAACACATACCACTCGAATTATTAGCGACAATCCCCCCAATCTTACAGACATTTATTGAGGCTGGGTCTGGTCCGATTTTACGCTTAAAATTGGTAAGTACGCGATTGGCGTCGGCGCCTAAAACTCCGGCTTGCAGCTCTATGCGCTGACCATCGTCTAATATTCGAATTTTATCCCAATCAGCTTCAAGCATCACCAGTACACTATCGGTGACCGCCTGACCGGACAAACTGGTCCCTGCCCCACGAAACGTTAGAGATATATTGAATTCCAAGGCGATGTTGAGTAAATCTCTAAGCTGCTGCTCATCTGCAATCTTGATCACCAACTTTGGCACCATATGATAAAAACTGGCGTCGGTTCCAAAAGAAAACCGACGAGCGTAATCTTCGATCAGTCGGTGAGATTCAAAAGTAGTGCGGCAAGCGCTTAAAAAAGATGACCAATCATCCTCAATAATTATCGATTCTATTTGCTTGGCATGTTTAGGGTTTAAGCTTTGCATGGAATTATTTCTTGAATTTGTGTGCCGAGCCCATCTATACCAAGCTCAACAATATCGCCTTCAGCCAGATACCTTGGCGGGTTAAGCCCAAGGCCTACACCAAACGGAGTTCCGGTCAGAATAATATCTCCTGGCTGTAATGTCATATACTGACTGATATAGCTGACGATAAAATCAATACTAAAAATCATATCTGAGGTAAGTCCGGCCTGCATATATTCACCGTTCACCTTTAACCATAAATCTGAATTGCTAATATTTGGTACCTGATCACAGGTCACTAGCCAGGGTCCCACTGGCCCAAAGGTATCAGCACTCTTACCTTTTACCCATTGCCCTGTGCCTTCGAGCTGAAATCCGCGATCACTAATATCATTGGCCAAACAAAATCCGGCGATGTAACTCCGCGCATCCTTTTCGTCGACATATGAACAACGAGACCCTATAACGATTCCCAACTCAACTTCCCAATCAACTTTTGCTGAATTTCGAGGGAGAATCGTATTATCATTAGGACCGCAAATTGAACTTGGTGATTTCATAAAAAGGATCGGCTCACTTGGAACTGACATGCCAGACTCTTTTGCGTGCTCAAAGTAATTAAGCCCCACGCATATCACTTGGGATGGTGCAGCAACACATGCACCGATACGATAGGGCTGCTCAATTATAGAAAGCTTTTTGATATCGATTTTCTGTAACCGAGCAAGAACTTCTGGCGACAAGTTACTACCGTCCACATCCTCGATCACACCAACCAGACTATAAACAATATTGTCCGCATCAATTAATGCTGGAATTTCTTTACCAACTTCGCCCACTCTAGCTAACTTCATCTGTCATCTCCGATCTATAATATTAAAAATATCCGTTTTCTTTAAAACCTTTCAGGGTATATGAAGCCCGATCAATAAGACTTGTTTTCGCCTGATTGTGCCGCATAGATCGAACTGTAAGTGCCAGCCCAGTCGGGCGGAAGCTGGCAGGGTCTGGGGTCATGCTCTGCCCAGACGGCTTGCTCTCCACGTACAATCTTATAAGTGTTTACAGTAGGGCTCGAATGCGCTGTATAGGGTTTAGCGTCTGCAGATGTATAGGCGTTAAGTAAAAGCGGCCTTGGTACCGAATTCTTTGATGCAGGGGAATAATGAAGAGTGCGGGCGTTGTGAATTGTGATTGAACCAGCCTTACCTGTCATATATTTGACGAGCGAACCATCAAGGCCAGCCGCATCACTATCGGACAACATTCCGGTCCAATTCCCATCCTCATCATACTGATCATACAACTTTCCGTCATGCGAGCCTTGTAGCGCAGCCAAAGGGCCATTGGTCATATCTGTATCGGCCAGGTAACAACCAATAGTCAGAACGTTATAGTTCGTATGCGGATAGAACTGAATATCCTGATGCCATTTAACCGTATCGCTGGCATCGAACCACTTAAAGTTAAGTTTCGAATGATGGAAGACAACATCTGGTCCCAGCAAGTCTACAGCAACATCAGCCATAAGCCCGCAGGTAAAATCCCAATAGGCCTTGTGCTGAACATCTGGAGACTTTAATCGACGCAATACTGGGCTAGCCGAAGAGTGCTCCGGACTGACATCAAACCTATCATCTGATTGCTTGACAAGGCGGCTCTGCTCTTGAAAATCCGCAGTTACCTGCTGCAATCTTGCCAAAATATCTACAGGCACTATTTCTTTAACGCTCACAAAACCATCGCGAAAATAACTCTCACGGTCTGCCTGACTCAAGATCCGAGGCTTTAATTTCAATATATCACCTGCTTTCATTAAAGCTACTCCACTTTAAGTAAGTTAGATTAAAAATTCTTCAAACTTCTTAACTAACATCTCAATGTCTCGCTCTGTATGCGCTGACGAAATCGAGATTTGTTTAGTCGCTACAGGAACCACAAAAACTCCCGCTTCGACGAGTCTTCTGCGAAGAGCTAAATCCCTTTCAAAGTCGTGATGTAACAATAAATCGTGGAAATCGACCGGCAAGTGATCCATAAAGTAAAATGACATAGCTGATCCTAGGCGAGCAACGACACCCTTAATACCCTTACTTACAAAAGCAGCATTCATACCATCTTCAGCCTGCTTTCCTAGCTTTTCCAAATGACCGTAGACTTCAGCACCATGATCGATCAGGAAATTAACCGTGGCTATTGACGCAGCCAATCCTACTGGATGGCCATTATAGGTTCCAGCAAGTAACGGTCTCTTGGAAATATCAGGAGATATAAAGGCGTCCATATATTTCGCTTTACCCCCCAGCATGCCTATTGGAAAACCGTTGGCCACAGCCTTGCCATAGGTTACTAAATCAGGCATTACATTAGCGACAGATGAATAGCCACCAACGCCCTGCCGAAAACCCGTTTTAACTTCGTCGTGAATAACTAAAAATCCATGTAAATCAGCTAGCTCGCGTAGTCCTTGGAGGTAGCCTTCAGCTGGACATATAACGCCAACGTTTTGGAGCACAGGCTCTAAAATAACGGCAGCCACTGGATATTTTTCAACCACATACCGAATCGAATCTAAGTCATTGAAGTTAACGGTGTGTACCACTTTTTGCTTCTGGATCAGGGTGCCTGCACCTAAGGGGAACAGAGGATACTCACCTGGCGATACACGCGGTCCAATCTGCTCAAGAGTATTAAATACATTACTTGCTAATTCGTCGCTATTACCGTTATAACTGCCTTGCATGGAAATTATATGATCCTTTCCTGTAACGGCCCTACTTAGTTTAATTGCTAGCGCGGTAGCTTCGCTGCCAGTATTTAAAAAGGTAACTTTCTCCAGCGCCTCTATTGAATTACACAGAAGAGCTGCTAGCTCACCTTCCATATCAACTGGCCCAGAACCAAACAGGCTTTTTGCTTGTTCGATTCCCTTAATGACAGCGTTGTTAACTTCGGCCTGATTATGCCCGAGTAAAAACGGGGCGAAACCCGCATGAAAATCAATGTATTCTTTGCCCTCGGAGTCCCACATTAATGCGCCTTTACCACGGCTGAATGCTATAGACGGGGACATCAAACGATTAATAGAGCTTACCCCGCCCGGTATAAATCGTTCACTGTTGGCAAGTGCAATCGCACTCTCTTCTGCGCTACTTAGAAGGTGTGTCATGTATATCTTTCCTTTAATTATAATTTTCTGTGCCTTTTATCACGGATTAAGGCTAATATTTGAACCTAAGTTTAACGTTAAATGTAATGTCCGTCAAGCGCATCTCCCCCCCGTTGTTAACCAATGCCAACGACAAAGGTTAATTGTCCGTTCGTATCAGAATTGGCTAATTTAGGTCAACCGACGTTGCCCAGGAAGCTAAAATAGTATCAATTAATATAATCATCGATAGATGAATGTGATACAAATATTACCGTCAGTATAATTGATGCATGTTCGCAATTAAGCAGACATACAACTAGAAAGGCAATAAATTATGAACAACTTAACTAAAGAACAAACGGCATTTTTAGAGCAACGCACTTTGGAGGCGAACAAAAGGGGGTATGAAATTATTTCTTATTGGCAGTGCAGTAAGTGCTGTGACGAAGACAACCCACAGCGAATAGGCGATGGTTGGACACCCAAAGGCATACAAGTGTGGTGCGAGATACATAATGAAAATGTTCAGCACATTGACTTTTTAGGGCAAAAAATTGGCATTGTAAAAGTAATGGAGGTGGCGTAATGGCAAGCCCCTAGTATCGTAGATACCTGATAGCGTTACAATTCACGCAAACAG
>ERZ807291.3407-NODE-3407-length-22620-cov-6.625571_pt1 | contig 22620 bp, 23 predicted proteins | sample MGYA00521257_ERZ807291 | MGnify/ENA primary metagenome ERZ807291 (study PRJEB31413, sample SAMN03169783) | marine metagenome | biome: Marine; feature: Water; material: Subsurface seawater | place: North Sea | collected 2011-04-28 | depth 1 m m ... | reverse complement strand
CCCCTTTTCAGCAATTAATGACGGTGCTACCAGAAAAAAGTGCTCATCTGCTACCAGCACCTATTGGCGCATTGATGAAGGAGTCCTCACCAGTATTGGGTGCGTATTTTCCCGCTGATTTTGAGATTGACATGGCGGGTAAACGACGGGAGTGGGAAGGTATTGTTCTTCTTCCCAAAATCGACAAGGACTTGTTTTTCTCGGAGCTTGAAGCTGTCATGCCGACAGTCGACCCTCGTGATTTATCGAGAAACAAGGTGGGTAAGATTTTTAGTTACTCGCACATCAAAGAATCTCGATTTGTCTTCAAATCGTACTACGGTGATATTACAGAAAATTATTGTGATAGAAAATTTATAGATTTTTAAGAGATTTTTTAACCTAAAAGTTTTATCTATAATAAAAATGATACAGTATCCAAAAAATGAACATATTACATTACCGTCTGTAGAAGGATGGGGTACAAATTTGAATATTCTAAGAGACCCACCCAAAGCTGTTTGGACAAGAAGAAGGGATAAGGTTTCAGACACGCAAGATATTACACGTATGATAGGCGAGGATAGTGGTGATAGAATTTGTGAAATGATTAAGGTATACCCACGTGGTATCAATCCACATGTATCCGTCTCGTACTCCAATTACGGTACCAATGGTGGTCAATATCGAGGTGTAACAGGTGCTGGGATTATGGGTAAGAATAAAGGCTGTCACGATGGACGGTCCGCGATTATGGGACAAGCAAAATTACCATATCAACTGATGGATGCGGGCGCATTTCGACCGCCACTAGTACGACAAGAAGATTTAATGCCCTTATCTCGACAACCTCGCGCCAGCACCTCAGTCTGGGCTAATAAAGGATTTATTAAATATATCAGCAACCCAAAATGCCCAAAGGCTAAAAATATGCGCCACATTCAACACCCAGTTAAAACGTCGGTGCGTCCCACTGCTATTATTACGATTGGGCAACAATTGGTCGAACCATTTTCCCTCCGACAAGTTATTGATAATCCTATCCGCGTACAAGCATCCTCGGGTATTCGCACCATGGATCGTGCAAAAAGAGTCAATTCCCGTGTAAATGGTCGTGTCAAAAAAGCGTTGCATGGGGATATCAGAACTAATCATTCACTTTCACACAAGGGAAGTAGATCTGTTCAAAATATTAATTCATCTAAATATATTGCGGACATAACCTATACGGATATGAGTATTAATAAGGGTAAAAACATACCGTTGCTTATGAAGGAGCCTGGTGGTGATAACTCCGCTGTAAATAAGAGTCTCGCCAATTACAGTACAACATCTGGTATATCTATTGCAAATGGTGCACCACTTGTTGACAATGTTCCACATAGTTTAACTCGTCCTGTACCAACTCATCATGCATCTGTTAATCGCTCCTCTAATATTCATGTTCCACAATCAGAACAAAAACAGATACCTTTGGAGAGAAATAGACCAACTACATCTGTACAGACAAGTTTAGGACAAAGTTACGGTGCTGATACATATTCAGTAAATAGTCGCGAGAAAAAATTAAAGGCTAAAATTCGACCACAAGGAGGTATAACGGGGCGAGGTACCAAAATAAAATTCGATCTTGAAAGAGGTACACAGTTTAAATCGTCTCAGAACAAAATGGACCTGCTTCGTCACTCTAATATATCACAGGGTACTCGTAACGAGCACTAACTTTATTTTTCAACTCAACAATTAACTCAAAATTAAAATGATTTAATTGGTAACTTTTTACATAAAATAAATGGAATTCCCAGTAGTAACTCAACCACCTACTTATTCTCGCTCCCTTTTTAACCATCAGCTGACCTCGATATTTAAGATGGAAGAAATGGAAGATAAAAAAACAGTGAATATAAATAATATGTATGAAATAAAAACACACTTTGGGATTCAAGCTGACCCCACTGGTTATGGAAAGACTGCTAGTATGATAGGTCTTCTTGTTCGTGATAAAATGGAATGGAACCTCGATGATAAATATATGTTAGAAGAGATATACAGTGCCAATAGCTCATTTACCATCGCTAAGAAATTCACAATGGACAGAATTAAAACGACTCTGATTGTAATTAGTCAATCATTGGTGGCGCAGTGGAAAGAAGAATTAAAATTAAGTGAACTTACGTTTGAAATCGTAAGAACAGCAAAAAGAGCCAATAACGTTAATGCTCCTGAATATGATGTACTTCTATGTACACCAACCATGTATAACAAGTTGATCGCGAGATACCAAAACGTAGCGTGGAAACGGTTGTTGTATGATGAGCCTGGAACCACTGTTATCCCCTCTATGAAAAAGATGTATACTGGATTCCTCTGGTTTATTACAGCCACTCCAGCTATGTTAAAATGGAAATACTCCAATCGTCGAACCCATTTAATCGCACGCATGTCTCTCTTTTATCTTGAAAATTTGTTTTATAATGCATTGCAGATAAAAAATCCGAAAGAGTATGTCGAGTCTTCGTATGCCATGCCCCCAATTAATCACCATACATATATCTGTCACCAACCTATTTCCAGAGCAGTCATGGGCTTTGTGCCAATACGGGTAGAAACCATGATTGCAGCTGGAAACATTAGAGGTGCTATTAGTTACATGGGTGGAACTGAAACAGATAACCTGATGACTCTGGTCAAAACTCGTATTCAAGAAGAATTGGATGAAGCTACTAGAAAAGTTGAATTCTACACCCATAGAGCTCGTAGATGCGATGAAGCATTGGTTGCTGAGTGGACCGAAAAGAAGGCACGTATTGAAGTACGTATTGAGGCTCTAGAAGTTCGATTCAAAGATGCATTAGAGGGTACTTGTAACATCTGCTTTGACACATTGGAAAATCCAGCGATTGTACCCTGCTGTCAGAATCTTTTTTGTAGTAAGTGTATTATTACGTGGATGGCTAGACAGTGTACGTGTCCTCTTTGTCGAACGGTAATTCCACCATCTAGTCTGACATATATTACAATGGAAGAAAATGGTGAGACGAAAGATGAGACGAAGGATGATGGACGGCCAAATACAAAAACACAACAAATTATAAAACTGATAAATAATAATCCAGATGGACGATTTATTATCTTTTCAGATGAGGATGCCACCTTTTCTTACATTAATGAATCACTCGTAGAAGAAAACATTATATGTAAAGAAATTAAGGGGCGATCAGAATCTCGCGAGAAAACCATCGCCAAGTTTAAATCTGGTAAAATCAATGTTATATTTCTCAACTCCAGCAACAACGGGGCTGGTATTAATTTACAGGAATGTACGGATATTATCTTGTTTCACCGGATGGAAGAATCAATTAAAACTCAAATTATCGGGAGAGCTAATCGTATTGGAAGAAACCATGAACTTAATATCCACCACTTAGTTGTTTCGACTTAGAAAAATAATTATTGAAAGAAAAGGATCCAATGGAGTGTAAATGTCAAGAATGTCACTTTGATATTAAAACATATACTGGTACTAATTCATTCAAAAAGAATAGATCCAAAGCGGGCGTTATAATACATGACCCAGCAACAAACTCGCTGTTGCTGGTACAATCGAGAGGTAATCTTTGGGGCTTCCCCAAAGGTAGTATGGAGGAAGGGGAGATTCCAATGGAAACAGCACTCCGAGAAGTGCGAGAAGAGACGGGAATCTTATTATCAGAAGATGATTTAGGTGTCTCACACAATATTAACAAAAATGTCACCTACTATGTTACAGTAATGAAGCGAGCCAGTATCCGTGTACAGGAAACTGATGGTAATGATGCTAATTCAATTGCATGGTTAAGTATCGAGTGCTTACAGGATTTAATTTCTCAAAAAAAGATGAGATTAAACAGCCACGCTAGAATTTTAGGGGAAAAGATATTCCACATAACGAGTTAATCTCTGATATAAATTGATTTAAATTTTATTACCACAAGTAATAAAATGTCTAATAATTTATCATTAACAGCTCCTACAGAAACTATTAGTGTTATTATGGAGGCGCATACGGAGGACCCAGAATCAAATGTAATACCTTCATTGAACATGTTAATACCCCCTCTTTCCCCTATAATTGAATATGTACCTGAAATATTACCACAATCTTCTGTGAATGAGGATTTTTCTAACCCATTTGAGTCTGATAGTGTCAATGAGTATTACAACACCACTGACTATCAGGCTTCTACAATATACGATGCAATACCTGTTTTTACAACCAATGAAAGTATACCACTGAACACAATTTTTGTTTCTACAATAGAGCGTCTCCATCACGATGCAAGAGTATCCAGAAATCTCAGAATAATGGACTCATTCCTTGATTTAATTAGAGAAGATGAGGAAGCAGAGGAGGAAATGATACGACACGCGATGAGGGAAAGTTTTGACGAGGACCAGCAAAAACGTCTTATCGACGTGTCCCGGGAACTCGATATTCACACGTGTGATTACAGCAAAGACTCAGATGAGTTGGCTAATCACGGTACTTGTCGCATCTGCTTTGAAGACTATGTCGAAAAAGAGGAAATTGGGATATTACAGTGTAAACATTTCTTCCACAATGAGTGTATACAAGAATGGGGTAAAAGAAAACCGGCATGCCCCTACTGTGATATTGAAATCCCAGTTGTATCTAATGAACCATCTTGTAAAAAACAAAAAACAAACTAAAAAAAGTAAAACTAAAATAAATGAATGAACCTTTAAAAATATTAAAATGGGATTATGTGTTAGGACACGATTCTGAAAAAATACCACAATTAACTTTTAAACCATCACCCGAATTTATATCGATGGCCAAACTCAATAATAATAATCTGTATGTAAACATTTCCGATAGTGGTAATAAAATTTTAGACACTGGTAATTTTAAGGCTTCCGTCGACAAATCCACCGATATTGTCGATTCAGATGGTGTGGTGAATAGTTGTAATATTTCTCAGGGATGTCAGAATGACTATGCGACCACCACATTACTCTATACGTTGACTATCCCACTAGCGTGCTATGACGAAAAGTTATCGGGTGGTACATTTAGATTGATGCCGGAAGTCATTAAAAAACCACTAAAGGAGGAGAAGCCGGAAAAGGAGAAGTCAGTAAAGGCGGAGAAGGCGGTTAACGATAAACCACCTGAAAAGAAACAACCACCCGACAACCCAGACCCGGGACTAGCAACATTACCATTGGTGTTGATTGGTAGCATCATGGTAACAGGAGCCGCTCTCGCTGTCTTTTTAATTCGTCGATAAGAAATGAAAACTGAATATTTTTGTTATTAATAATATTAACAAAAAAAATATGAAACTAGCAGCAATTGGAGACACACACTTTAGAGTGGATAACATTAACATTGTTGATATTCTCATCGAAGAATTAATCAGAATACTAACGGAGAGGAAGCCAGACGTAATAGTCTTGCTGGGAGACATTCTCCACGACCATGAGCGTCTTCACACGATTGCTCTTAATAGAGCCTACACGATGATTGACCAACTCCGTAAAATAGCACCTACCTATATTTTAGTCGGTAATCACGACATGATTAATCATGACCAGTTTCTCACCGACCAGCACTGGATGAACGCGCTGAAAATGTGGCCAAATGTCACCATTGTGGACACTGTGGTTCACTCTGAAATTCAAGGATATGAATTTCTCTTTTGCCCATACGTTGCGCCGGGCCGTTTTGTTGAAGCATTGGAAACCAATGAGTTCGAATGGGCAGAGGCCGACTTAATTTTTGCGCACCAGGAGTTCTCTGGGTGTAAAATGGGTGCCATAGTCTCCGAAATAGGTGATGAATGGGATTTGGAGTCTCCTCCTGTCGTGTCTGGACATATTCATAGTAAGCAAACACCTCAGGAAAATATTTTTTATACTGGTTCGTCCATGCAGGTAGCATACGGAGAAACCGAGAAAAATATCGTGTTGATTATAGACTTCTCCGAAAACGATGAAGGATACAGTGAGCGCAGTGATGAGGAGATTATTTTGGACCTTCCACGGAAGCGCATTCTCTACGTGGATAGTTCAGAGTTTGAAAACTTTACACCACCCAACGACAAGGACCAGATTAAACTGACGGTGAAGGGAAGTTATGAAGATTTCAAATCTCTGAAGAAAACAGGTCATTACAAAAAATTAATCTCGATGGGGGTTAAAATATCATATCGACATTCTAAAATCGAGGAAGTTGCTGTTCAGAAAAACGATGTCGTGGACTTCGACAAAATCTTACGTGGGTTGATTGAGGATGAGAAAAATAAATTTGTTTCTTCTGCATATAAAAAAATTAATGAGTAATAAATGGGACACAATTTATTCAATGTATCTCGATTATACGCACTACTACTTATCGTAGTCGCCTCAATCCTTGGTTGGTTTTCACTTGTCCTACTTACTGATGATCCATCGTCTGGTATACGTGTAGACTCTGCTCAGTGGTGGGGTCTAGCATTTACTATATGTATTAGCTCAGCAGTATGGGCGCGGAATTGCCTTACTATAAAAACCCATTAATGTATACGAATTAAAAATATTCTTAAATTAAAAATAATAAGGTAATTTTTTTTTAGAAAAAAATTAGTAAATAAAATGGTACAACACAATCCTCACTATAAGATAATGGGTCGTACAACTAATATCGATGATATTTTGGACTTGGATGAAGAAGAGGATAATTCTCAATCTCAACAAATAAGTTCAAAATTCATTCGTCAGAAACACAGACCTCAAATTACAGGGAGCAGTAATTACGGTAGTGGTCCACAGATGGGAGCTCCACCTGGAAACCTACAACAAGGAGGTGCTCAAAATATGATAAGTTCTTTACACCCAGCCGACCCGCGATACAAGCAGCAGCAAATGCAGCAAAATCAGACATTACAACCGTCTGCCAACAGAGGTAGAAATTCGGTTGAACAGTATGAAGAGATATCGATACAAGGCGTTGCTAATAATATCTTTAAAACAGCATCATCATATATCGACGCGTTGGATGATGATGACCATCCATTGAATAATGTCGCAAAGGGATTACTAGGTGATAGTATGCCAACATGTGATAAAACAATTTACATTGTAATTATAATTATTTTGTGCATAGCCATCGCATGTCTATTGTATCGTATGAATCACACTTAACTTAAAGTCTCATTTTTTTCCTAAAATAAAATGAGCTGTATAAAAAGTATTTGTTTATCGGGTGGTGGTGTTCGAGGGTTTCAACTCCTCGGTGCTCTAGCGTACTTACAAGAAATAATAGATTTTAAAGAGATTGATGAATTCGTAGGAACGTCGGTGGGTTCTATGCTAAGTTATCTACTAGCAATAGGATACACATCTATTGAAATATTAATGTTTATAAACACATCGAAAGTGTTTGATAAAATAAAGCATTTTAATGTTATGCAAATGGTTCAAGAGGGTGGGTCTTCCTCTTTTTCACCTATCCAAGAGGTCTTGGAGCAGATGACAATAAAAAAAATAGGGTGCCTTGTCTCTCTATCCCAATTACAAAGTCAACTCGGTAAAAGGTTGGTAGTTGTTGTCTACAATCTGAGCAAAAAATGCAAAGAGGTGATATCACCAGAGACTCATCCAGATATTCCATGTGTAACAGCTATACGTATGAGTTCGACATTACCCTTTATTTTTCAACCGTACCTTTACAATGATTCACTATATCTGGATGGAGCCCTTGTAGATAATTTTCCAGTGGAGTTAGTGACAGATAATAGTAAGACTATTGCCATTACTCTTTCACCATCGAAAAAGGCGAAGAAAAATCCAATGGAGGAGTTTAATCCTGTCAGTTATGCGGTAGATATTCTCAGCATCCCTGTAGATTATTTGACAAACAGATCTATTCAATACGCAAAGGACAACCATATAAAATTAATAGACATTGAATCCACTAGTTTGTCAGGTGTTAATTTTAATTTAACGACGACGACAAAGTTGGATCTTTTCTCAAATGGATATAATGCATCAAAAGATCAATATCTAAAGTAAATTTAATATTTTATATTTTTCTAAATATAAAATGGTTAAAAAACACAAGAAAGGTTCAAAGAAAACCCATAAGAAGAAATATAATAAATCATCAATGAAAGATATTTTGGCAAAGGGTGGTGAAATATCAAGTTCTATAGGCGTTGTTATGGCATGGATAGTTGGTATTATCTTCATACTAATTGGTATATTTATGATAGTAATTGGTATCGATCCAAGTATTATCTTCTCATCAAACAACGGTAACTGCGTTCCAAAAAACGCAGATACAGATAATACAGACACTTCATGTATTGGTGGTTACGACAAGGATACGTGTCAACGTATATCATCGTGTAACTGGAAAGAAATTAAGACGCATGGGAGTTTCCAAGTAGCGTATATTTTAGGAGGTATTGGGCTTATAGCATTTAGTGTTGCTATTATTATCTTTTCTTACTGGTGGAATCGTAAAGTTCATCAGGACTCAAATATGGCGGCATTCGCTGGAGGTATGACCATGATGAATGTTTTAAGCTCGGGAATGAGAAGGTAAATAAATATTCATAAAATATTATAAGTTATAATATTTTATTTTGAAATACTTAATACCGCTACGTTAGTATAATATTATTCCTTAATATTCTTCATCAACAATATCTAATTCTTCATCATCATCATCATACTCACCGGCGCTATCATCACTATCGACTATAATTGGTGTAACATCCTTCTTCTTCTTCTTATCCTTCTTCTTCTTACCCCCTTTTGTTGGCACAACCCCACGTTCTCCGTATAGACATTTTCTAATTTCTTTCTCAATATCTATTATAGTATGTTGTGGAACTGGCCCTGTATTATTAGTAGATGGTTTAGTAGATGGTTTAGTAGATGGTTTAGTAGATGGTTTAGTAGATGGTTTAGTATCATTACTAATATCTTCCTCTTCAGTAGCGTCCTCGGTTAAAATTAGATTTTCTAAATGCTTTACCAAAGGTATTCTTTTAGTACCAGATTTTCCTTCCAAATATTTCATTTTTTTGAAATATGGACTTCCTCTGATTTCTTTAAGACTCATCCCTTTTAATTGTGATGCTATCTCCGCCCTTGTTTTATTTTTCCAACTAAGAACTCTTGAAGACTTTGTTGATGCGTATCTTCTTGAATTCCTTTTGACTTTACGACTGACTTTTCTCTTTCTTATGGGGTTGATAGATGTCTTTTTTCTAGTCTTTTTTCTACTGACTTTACGACTCTTCTTTCTACTGACTTTACGACTCTTCTTTCTACCGACTTTACGACTCTTCTTTCTACTGGCTTTACGAGTAGTCTTTCTACTGGCTTTACGAGTCGTCTTTCTACTGACTTTACGAGTCGTCTTTCTACTGGCTTTACGAGTCGTCTTTCTACTGGCTTTTTGTTTACCAATAACGGGTCCTGATAATAATCTTTCAATTAGAACACTTTTTTTACCGCTAACTGGTAATTTAAGGGCCTTAAGTTTTTCTTTCAAAATTTTTGTGGAAAGTTTAGTTAAATCACTCATGTTTATATTTTGATATATTTTTAATTTTTTAGAATTAAAAAATAAATTAACATTATATTTTACCATTCATTTGAATTACCATTGTTGGAGAGTAATCTTGAATATCGTCTTTCGGCTTCCCCAATTGATTCGCGACTAAAAGGCACTTGTTCTTCGTTTTTTGATAATTGAAATGTGTATGACCACTTACCCATACATCTGCATCGTTAAGAAGGTAGTCCAAATCATTTACATACAGTCCTGAGTACTTGTCGTTCTTTAGTGGATTCTTAGCATCGAGTACGGGTGGATAATGGGTTATGACGAATGTCTTGAGGTTGTTTTTCTTGCCATGTTTTAGTGATTTTGTAATAAATTCTTTATCGAGTTTGTGCCGGGTAATAAATCTTTCTCGTGTTATACCATTAATTTGAACTATTTTAGTAGTAAAGTTTTCGGGGTTGCTCCACAGAGTCGCACCAATAAACAATGTATTCTCTATTTGAAGTGTTTTACGGTTAAGAAAGTGCATGTTTTTATGTGTTGTGATAAATCCCCTCATGGCATTCTCCAATGTGGAGAATGCTCTGGGGGTCGATTTATATAATTTGTAATATTCGTGGTTTCCGGGTACATAGATAACTAATGGGAAGTGTTCACATGCCTGGTGAAGAAAGTCGAAGAGTTGACGAAGCCTGTACATTGAACCGATATCACCCGCGAGTACAAGTATGTCTCCAACTGGGGTTATAAAGTCCGTAAGTGTAATATTCTGTTTTGAGCGTTCTATGTGTAAATCTGATACTATTTGAACACGCATGTTTTTCATTTTATAGAGATATTTTACTATAAAATCAGTTTATATTAAGGAATTTCATCCAAGTTAATGGAAGGCCCCTTCATTTTTCGCTTGACGCTTGCGCGTGTCGCTGGAGCATTTGCTGTATTCATGGAATTCACCATGTTCATTAAGTTCGAACCTGTCTTACGTAGAATGAGTTTCGATATAATAAAGAATGCGGCATTGATGATGATTAAGAACAATAATCGTACTTCGACTGGCCAGTTGCTACCCTCTGGTACGTAACTTCTCTCACCTAACTCAATCAGAAGTTTCTCATAAGAACTCATCGACAGGATTTGTTGCTGGGTGAAGCCTTGCATATCAAATTTGAACCAACTACCAAATATATACTCCGTCATCATAAACCCGCCTATTAAGTAAGTCTTATAGTTTTCAACCGTGCTTTCCATCGACAATTTTTTCACAGTATGGTCATATGTTCTCTCCATAGTCCTATAATCAGAGTGAATGGAAAACTCCGGAACGTGCGAACCCTTGTACGATTTTTTAAGGAGGTCAAATTTGAACAATAATTCTCTTTTTTTATCCTCGTCGTCGTCATCATCTCCATTTCCCCCTAACTCCTGTACTATATTTGGTGCTTTGTAAGCACCTGTCTGTTTCAACTGATTGAGTGTTGGTGGAGTTCGTCTTTTACTTCTACCACTTCGATGGTTATGGGAGGAACGCGGCGTTAGGTCTCCAGCAGAAGATGTTTCATCGTCATCTAATAATGACTTTAATTTCTTGGTTAGTTCATCGTCCTCATCCTCATCCTCATCCGCATCCGCATCCATAATATCTTTTTCTCTATCATCGTCAAAATCTTTAATACTATCATCACTTCTTATAGACATGGCATCATCATCTGACTCATCGTTATATATATTATTTTTTTCATGAGTTGATTCTCGAGGAGGTGAGTTGTTGGTATAATTAGGGGTAAACTCTTTACCTAGATGTTCTGACTTAATTTTCTGGGTATTTTCTATTAATTCAAGATATAACCTAGACATTCGAGGAAAATCTTTTTTAAAACTCGTCCTAATAGTCCTATCTAACGGTATTTTAACCACTTTTAGAGGAATATGAGTATTCTTTGGCATTTTAACAAAGTCTTGAAACTTTAAATGTTTTTACTATTTCAAAATGTACTTATAATAATAAATGCCACGTACTTCATCACCTACTATTATATTGAAACTACGATATGAAACAATAAAAATCGCTGATATTGGTGAAACAGACACGTTAGACGATTTAATATTTTTTTTAAACAAAGAATATCTCGGCAAGTGGTTAGAGTATAAAAAATTTATGACTGACAAGTTTAGAGAAATAGATCCGTCCACAAAATTATTAACAATAGAGTCATATGGAAAAACACATAATAAACGACAGAAACAGAAGAAAGCTGGAAACATTGTAATATATGTACGAGATTTTATAGTGTAATGAGATTAAAGGACTTGGTCGGATATATTATAAAATGAGTAAAAGATTTCAGTGTGAATTTAATAATTGCAATTGTAGCAAGTTTATAAAACACAACGGTGATTTATGCTTGTTATGTCAACATTCATCCGTTTGGCATTCTACAACATCTTCTGTATCCAAATATCATACATTTCAGTCGCCTAGAAAGTTGGCCCGAAAACCTATATACTCGAATCTATCATCGTCTATACAAATAGCAGTATTTGTACCCATTAATAACACAATTTCAGAAATTCCTATAGCAATATCATATTGTGATACATTTGAAAATTTACCCCTGTAATGAAAAAGCAGGTGGTATATTATAAACTATATATTATATATAGTTTATATATTTTTGTCGAAGATTTAAATTTGAAGACTAATCATAATTAGTTGGAACTTTCCTCTTTCATTTCACCATCCGCTTCTTCGGGGGTTGGAGACAAAGCCATAGCCGCAACTTTAGAGGCAACTTCGGCAGCCGCTTTTGCTTCGGTTCTTTCCTGGATTACATGACGAATCATTTTGTTCAAATTTGTGGGTTGCTGAGTATTCATGATAGAGATTACTTTACGGAGACTCATACGGTTTTTCTCTCTGTCCGCTAGATGCCATGAGTGGCACTCTCTCATGATTTGAAATTCTTCTTTTGGGAGAGTCACATATTGCTTTTTAATGAACCGGGAAACATACGAGGAATAGATGGTTTTGGAGACGTTGTAGAGGATGTTTTCATACTCCTCAAATGTTTCTGTTTCGGTTGGATACAGTGAGTATAAATCGTCGGTCATTGCTTTATCCATTCTGATTTGGAGGTATCGGTATTTAATACTTGGTTCATTGCCACGAACCGTAAATAAGTGTTTGTATTTTTTACTAAAGATTTTAACGTGGTTTTTACCGTCGAAGACGATAAGACCTTGTAGTTCGTCTTCGTAAATATCATTTGTAATATAGTTAGTGATACTATCCCACGAGTCGAATGTATGTGCTTTAGCAGTCGGAATTCCCACATCGTCAGAAAGGGAGAAGTAGTCAGGGTCAGTGGTACTAAAGGTTCCTGAATGAAAGATAGTTGGTCGCGATGGGTTTTGACAGACAATACGATTTTCAGATGTGTTGCGCACTAAAAAGCAGTAGCATTTGGTTGTATCAAGGGTGTTGAAAAACTTACACATAATCTCGTTCTTTACGATCTCATTCTCTTTGAGCGAGAAAACAGTTACACCATCGGTAGTACACCCGTCGCATCTCTCTTTGAAAGATGGATTGTTATTATACTCAGACACAAGTGCTTCGACAAACTGTTCACCAAATGATTGACGACTTGACCATTTACTACGAAAAGCATCGAGTTTACGATGGGTTGTGACGTACCACTTGTTGTTCACGGAGAACACTCGGAGGAGCGACCCTTCGTGGGCCTCCTGGATTGTTAATTTGGTTGTATCGGGAAACATTGTTTCCAATTTGCTTTTATCATCAGTGGTGAATTCACCAGTGTAGCCATACGTTTGCACGATTACTTTATTATCATATACGACGGTGCCTCGACAGGCTTTTACGACTTCTTCAGTTTCGTCGACGCATCGGACGAAACAAAAAAGATCGAGTTTGTTCTCTGGATCGGTATCTACAAGACGAATCTTGTTTCCTTGAGCGGTGATGACTTCTTTAGTAAGTTTTGTATGCTTCCACTGGGGACTCTCATTATTCTCTGAAATTAGGGGTTGGGTTGTTGTATTAGACATTTTTATTTTACTTACTCGTTCTTAAGTAAAATTCAATTTTATTTTGGATATTTTAATCCCTCCGCGCAATTCTAGCCTGTTTTTTCAAAAAAGCCCTGTATTCTTTTTCGTGATCTCGAGGGTCTGTTGAATCTGGAAAGTCGCTATCATCGGAATCCTCATGACTGTCAGATGAAGAATCACTGTTCATCAACTTTTCCGCGAGAGTAACTATCTGTGTTGGTCGACGTGTTGTGTAACTATCTGAGTGCTTCATATTATTCCTACGACTACCACGACTGTGCTTACTAGTTCTATCACGAGTGTGCTTACTATCACGACTTGCTTCACTCTCACTTCTCCCACTCGTTGCTTTACCACGGCTACGATGTTTTATTCTAACAACTGTTGCTTTTACTGGTGACTTGGAAAATTTATTTTTACGTGAATGATTGTTTCGACGAGAATTCTTATTAGTGGGACTTTTATTAAAAATAACAAGTTCCTCCTCTGATTCGGAATCTTCATCGTCTGAATCCCCTCTTTCATCATCAGACATGGCACGATGATATTTTCTATCAGCACTCTTTCTCGCGCAGTTTTTACCTGATTGGAGGAGAATCTGGGTGTTGCGAGCGATGTTTGCTATCAGCTCTATGTTGGATTTATTTTTTACAGGCACTAACCATCCATCTAATTTATCAAACCATTCTCCACCCTCACCGCAAATTTGAGAAGAGTAGGCTTTTCGGTTTCCGTATACTAGTATGTAATGTTCATTAAAAGGTTCTAATGTAATACAGCTTTCTTGTTCCATTTTATTTATTTCTGAACTATTTAAACTATATTTAAGAATATATTCTACGTTTTACTTTTGTAAAATACGGTGAGTCGAGTAATTTATCCATCAGACAATCCATGCATATTCGTTCTGCTCGTGTATCCTCGATGTTATCTCGCGAGCAGATATCACATGGAAAATACTTTTTAAGTTGCCAGTCAACGCTGCTCATTTCATAACTAGTATCAATAGCTACATACAGTGGATGGATATCATCACTTTCTGTAAACTTTAGCAGATTTAGGTCTCCGAGGCGGGTTATCAAACAATCGATACAAATAACGTACCGGGAACCTATATGTTTTACGGTATCCAGACATACGATACACATCTGACTGTCGCGTTTCGATGTTATATCAAACCCTTGGACAAATATTTTAGATGTAGTAAGAAAGTGCACCAAACAATCATAACATGTCATATGTTTTTTACTCATGAGTGCATTATCTTTACCGCATCCATTGCAATAAGTCCTTCTACTTCTTACACTCGATGGTATGTATATTCTACCAGGTGGTTGATTAAGAATATGACTGTAGTCCAATTCTCTAATACGAGTGCGAGAAGTTGTAGGGTTTATGGGAGACGCGGGTGGTAGTCTCGGCGGGGGAGCAGTAGTCGGCGGAGTCATCGAAAATAGGCTAGATGAAAATCTAGATCTATTTCTGATGGGAACCCTTTGGTCCGGTAAAACGCCAGTATCTCTTAATTCTCTTAATTCTCTTCGGCGATTTGTTATATGTTCTCTTTCAGGGACATTGGCTGTAGATTCATTGGTTGTTAATTCTTCTTCATCTATCTCTTCAACTATCTCGTCCACTTCTTCTAAAACTTCTTGTAAAACTTCTTCGGCATAATCATGATCTGTATTCATTATAGATTTTTATATGAATATATATTTGTTATTATAATATTATTATAATAACTGTATGGTTGAAAATTAAAGGGTATAAAAAACCCAGTTACAATACTGGGAAACCAAGAGCACCACCCGAAATACGGACAATATTGTTGTTCACGGCCGTAACAATGAATTCGTAGGATTGTGCTTGGCAATAACGGACATTGTTTTGGAGACCTGTGGCGGTACCTCCACCACCAATTGCCGGAGATGCGGTGGAACAGGATGAGGTATGGACGAAACCAGCATTGGCAGTAACAGCGCCTGTAACTTGATTACATCCAGGGTCAAGTGAGTTCTCAACAGCTGCTTGGGATGGATTGACGTACAAGGAGACATTGGTTAATTTACCGTAATTGGTGGAACCCATTGGGTCGAGGTTGAAGAAGTCCAATGAGTAGGAGTACATGTGGTATCCGGTTTTGTCTGGGATGGTAGGGGCTTTGTACCATGGCTCGACCAATGAGTAGAAGTCACTTCCCATGTTGGCAAGACGGTAAGTGTTCTCGTATAAGAGAGAGGCGGCGGCGACCGGATCGTACGAGCGCGCCGTGGTGATAAGGGTACCACTCTGCGCTCCGTTAATACAGTTGAGAATTGGGTATGCAGGGGCAGTGGTGTAGTTGGCGTGCTCGCAGTTAAGGGTTTTATTGCGGACAGCAAAGAAGAGAACCTTAATAGCATGGGAAAAGCGGATGTCGTACTGTTCTGGAGTGTTGACATTTTTAGGTGCGAAACCACATGGAGGAGCAGTTTGGACTTGCTCGATGAGGATATCACGTGGGGCGCAAGCCATGCGTTTACGTTCGTCGTTGGAGACGATGGCGTAATTAGCCCAGACACAGACGGAGCCAAGTTTAGGTTCTTGTCCATTGCAAAATTTCCAGGTGGGGGCAGCAGCGGAAGCAGCCGCGATACCCCATTGAAGATTACCGTCGTCGTTACCGCCAGTAATACCAGCTTGAGTACCCTGTCCGGCTGGACGCTGAGCAACATACGGTGTGATATTACCAAACACGGCTGGAAGTGAACTGATAGTAGATTGGTCTAAGCAGATACTTTTCTGGGAACCGTAAGCTGCACCAACTTGATAGGTAGTACCAATTGCAACTGGGTTAGCTTGCATAGCAATTGTCGTTTGTGGAAGCTGACAGTGGTCGGCAATCAACAATTCACCCAAATTACGGAACTGGAACTGAATGCGCATATCATTGTATGGAAGAGCAGCCGTTGGCAATGCAACTCCACTATCGCGAGTGTAGAAGAATGGAAGTGGAACATTAAGAACTGCTGCTGGGAGCACATTCACATCGCCAAGACCAGCAAGCTGTCCAATGTTACCAATCATATTATCATAACCGTTTTGTTTACCAGCGGGTGTGGTAAAGGCGGCCCAGAAATCTAAGTGGTAGTTGTCAAAACGTGCGGCAACAAGGTCATTGAAGGTCAAGCAGCACTCGCGGATGATGGCGTGGCCCAAATTACGAGTCCATCGGACACCTACACATCCGACGGCGGTGCCAGCGGCGCTTGAAGAGACGGCGCTTGACGCAACAGTTCCAGATGTAATACACACTTCTGGAAGCTCAATACGAAGCCAGGTTTGGAGAAGGTAATCACCTGCACGAGAGATTTGGACGGACCATTCTTGGCCGAAGGCTGGGGAGCCACTACATTTACTGAGAACGACTGGAACTTGCGTGAACCAAGTAGATTTGCGTGTTTCGCGAACAAAGTAAGCGGTCGCGTTGCGACCACCATACATATATTTTTCTTGCTCGTCGTATGTTGCGAGGTCGATGAAGCCGGAGGTAAGATTTGAAGTACAGATTGATGCCATAGTTTTTATTATAGAAAGATAAAAAAAAAATTATTTTTTCTGAATAACTAATTTAGAGAAATTATTGATATTTCCATTTTACATGTAGAATTCATACGTCTTTGGTTTAAATAAGAGGCGGTATTACAAAAAATGGCGAATATTGAGGTAGACATTTTAGAATTACATAAAACAATGATAGCAATGTTTCTTACAGAAGCGGAAAACATAGATATCTACAAGAGCAAATTAGCTACATTACATCAATTACTCTCTCAAAATCATCATCTTCACAGTACTCGTACAATGATTGAAAATGCCAAAAACAAATTAGACAAAAAAATAAAAGATATACTTTCGAATTACAGTAAAAATTTCTATATAATGGAAACCGCAGAGTTGATACATAAATTTGAAATAATATTAAGAAAACCAAAAAAAGTATCATTCATGGGTGTGGTGGAAGAGGCTGAAGATAATAAATCTGAAATTATAAGAGATTTTTTAAGAATAACAAAAAAATATAATCCAAGTGATTTACCAGTCATGAAATTGGAAAACATTCAGAGTACCTGCGACACCTGTGATGAAAGCAGTGAATCTATGGAGGTGAATGGCTTTCTCGTATGTACTACATGTGGTCATGAAACAGCAATAGCAGCAACCTCATCATCTTATAAAGATGTAGAACGTGTTAATGTTGGAGCCAAATACACCTATGATAAACGAATACATTTCAGAGACTGCATTAACCAGTACCAAGGCAAGCAAAACAGTACTATCCCAGATAAAGTATATAATGAACTGGAAGAGCAGTTTTCACTGCATGGGCTGTTAATAAAATCCAATAATAAAATACTTAAGTTTTCTAAAATCACGAAGGAACACGTCCTACTTTTCCTCAAGGAAACGAGTAATAGCAAACACTACGAGGACTCTGTGTTAATTCACTATGTACTTACCGATAAAAAACCACCCGATATTGGTGCATTGGAGACCCAGATTATCAATGATTTTGACAAACTTGTCGAAACATACGAGAAAGTATACATGGGGAGTAATAAAACCACCCGTAAAAACTTTATTAACAATCAATACGTGCTCTACCAATTGCTAAGGAAATACAAACATCCCTGCGACATATCAGAGTTTAATATTCTTAAGACAGTCGAGCGTAAATCATATCACGACGATATCTGTCGTAAGCTGTTTGGAGAGTTAGGATGGAATTTTGTCTCTGTCTTTTAGTTTTCGAGGTTTAAAAAATGACATGTTTATGAAAACATGTCATTGTCAAAAAGTAAAATTATACATATAATAATCGAAGCAGTTTTAATCATAGCATTAGGAACTTACTGTATTATTAATTTGAACAAATTAAAAAATAGGGTAAGTAATCTAGAACAAGAACTAGAAGAGCAAAGAACCCGTGCTAATGTTTTAGAAGCAGCTGTCCAAGAAATTCTTAAGGCCCAGCATCCCACCGTTCAGAAACGTGTCAGCTCTATAGTTTCCAATCGTAAACCCGTCCATCGACAACGTGATACACAATCAGTTGTTGCTCAACAACTTCCAGTAACCCCCGTAGTTCAGAAGCCACCACCTGCTAACCCGTTTGATTCAATCATGAGCATGATGGCTCCGATGATGTCCAGTATGATTGTTGGTGGTGGAGACGATGATACTGAAAGTGTCTCTTCAATAACTGAAATACCAGATAATATCTCTGATGCTGATATTTCAGCTGAATTAAATGAGTTGACCGAAACCCCTCATCAACAACAACCAGTGAAGAATAATACAATAGAAATAGAAGAAATAGTAACAGATGACGAAGTAGAACTCGATCTTCCCATACAGGAAGTAACAGATGAACTTCAAGTGGAAGAACCAGAAGTAGAAGAAGAGGTTGTGGGTAAAGATTAGGTTTAAGTAAAAGAGACTATAAGTAAAATGAGTTGGGCTTCAATAATTGAACTGGACACAGTACCAGTAATAATACCTGAAGTAAAAATAGAAAAAATGAATGAAATTATTAAGGTAATCGAGTATTTACCATTTAATCTACGTTTACGTGCTAATATATTAGATACCAGAATAGGTCACGCGTTATTTGAGGAGTGGGAGTACACCTACTTTTCACACCTTAAAAATATGTTTTGTATGCTTGCCTACATGTTAGAACATCAAGATTTCCAACTCAACGATAGGAACACAATGCTTATTAATAAATTTAACCATATTATATTTAATAAATCTTCTAGGTTTATAGATACTACAATTGAACACACAGAATATACAGACGATATTTACGACACATATTTTAACAGGGTAGACGAGTTAAGTAATGTAAATATTAAAAAAAAAGGACATGTATTTGTTGTTGATGACTATGATGACCGAAAAGATTCTAGTAGAAAAAGTAAGGAAGAGGAAGAGGAAGAGGAAGAGGCGGGGGAAGAGGAAAAATCCAAAACAAAACCGGTAGATATTGAATTAGCCCCCGAAATCAGACTATCAGAAGCGATAGGCAATTTTGGTGTGGAATTTGACAGATATTGTATAGAGCATTATTTACTGATTGGTGAAGGATTACGCCATGACGATATATATTATTTTTTGATGAAGTTGTTATCAGAAGAGGAGTAGAATTTATATTATTTTTTTAATAATATAATTATATTGTAAATTTATTTACTTTTTGTCCCATGAACTAAGATTACGTGTCTTAATCCCGTAGCCACTACTGTTTCCACCTCTACGATTACCACCACCATTACGATTACGATTACCACTGTTTCCACCTCTACGATTACCACCACCATTACGATTACCACTGTTTCCACCTCTTCTATTGTTAAATTTACGCTCAACCTTATCATGTACTGGTTTTACACCGCCGGGTGGATCGATAAATTCAATCACATGCTTTTGTATAATAGTTTCTGCTAGTTTAGTTTCCTTACCTATCTTTTTATGTACTTCTGTTCTATCTTTGTACTGTTTTCTAATAATCAACACCCCTCGACGCTTTTCAAACATTATAAGTGGCTCGTTTATAATAGGATTTCTTTTTCCCATAAACTGTACGCCACGCCATAAATATCCCTTATTGTTCGGCATGGTTTTCAAATTGTCTGTCATATAACTTGGAAGTGTATCGACTGCCTTGAGAAATTTGCTGTAATAGATTCGATGCTTCTTTTTGTCCCAGTTGAAGGCACGGCGCTCCTTCTTCAATACCTTGTAAGTCTCATCTTTCTTCTTTTTCTTTGCGACTGTCTTGTGTGCTTTTTTAGTGTTTTTTATCTTTTCATTTCCTCGTTGTTCTGCTGCTGCTACATCCGCATTGTGATTAAATTCTTTCAACTCGCTAAAATCGCTGCGGTTTAACATTGCTATCGACTCCTCCAACTCATCAATTCTATCATTTGCTCTTTCTAGTTTTTCCTCTGCTTTTTCTGCTGCTACCGTGTTAATTGTACCAAGTTGTCGCATCCGAGCAATTGTCGCTTCGGCTCTCGTCTGCACTGCTTTACACGCGCTCAATTCTACTTTTATACTGTTTTTAAATGTTATGAGATTCACTGGCATTTCTTGTTTTAAATATAAAACACAAATTTAAAATCATTTTTCTTTTAAAAAATGGAACAACTATCAAGCGAATTAATTACTAAAATTCAGAACAACCCTCTGAAAACTCAATTGAGAAATGATGGTGAAAAAATAAAAGTTCAACATCTAGTACATATGTCCCGACAACCAATCTACCCAGACTTACCGTTGGAATTTGATGGTAAAGTTGTATGGAAAGGTTATCTGTCAGAAATCAGAAATCAGGGAAAGTGTGGCAGTTGTTGGGCTTGGGCGTCTGTCTCATCATTAGAAGATCGCTTAGCATTAAGAACTACAAATTTAGTCCATCCACGCCTATCACCACTTCGTCCACTATTATGTGATTTAGACGGTAAGTCATGGGATATTCAACATCCTGAAATAGTGTCATATGACCTTTCCATCGCCAAGATAATTTCTAAAAACGTTGGTAAGATAGGCTGTCATGGTAATACATTAATAGAAGCATGGAGGTGGCTATACACAACTGGAACAAATGATGATAAGTGTTTATCATACAAGGCTGTTAACTCTAAACAATACGACATTATTAACTATACGTCAGATGAGGAACTACCAGTGTGTTCGGATATTACAGGGCCAGAAGGTGATATGTGTAGTGATTACCGACAGGAGAGACAGACAGGTGCTGAAGATGGCACACCGTCGAGATTTTATAGAGCACTTTGCTATTATTCTGTACCAGGGACATTACCATATGGTAGCGAAAAAAATATTATGTCAGAAATATATATGAATGGTCCGGTTACAACGGGGATGGAAATATATCCCAGTTTCTATACATTTAATCCGAAGAAGGAAATATACGAAGATGATATTGATTCCCCGCGTGTAGGTGGTCATGCAATTCGTATAGTTGGATGGGGAGAAGAAGGCGGTAAAAAGTTTTGGTGGATTGCTAATAGTTGGGGAAAAGACTGGGGTCTAAATGGGTATTTTAGAATGATACGTGGTGTAAATAACTGTAAAATTGAAGAAAATGTTGTGGCTGGTCTTCCAGACTTATTTTATCCATCTACAATGATATTTCCACAGAGTATTCAGACATTGATTGGCAATATACCTAAAAAGACAAGAGCGGAGAGGATGATGATGGACTTTGGGTATGATACATATGGCGGTGGTCTTGACCCTAGAACAGGATTTGCCCGACGTGTTCAATATCGCTACACTGGATTTGACTTCTCATCGCCAACAAGCATGTCCTATTTGATAAAAACAAATAATGACAAGTTTGTGGCTGGTCAAAGACGCTGGACTGGTAGGAAGGAAGGTTATGCTGAAATATACAAGCAAAAGCATGTCGACAACACTATTCTAATTTTCCTTTTACTTTTTATTTCTGTTAGTTTATTATCACTGGGATTTGTATGTTACAACTCAACCAAATTTGCGAAAAAGAGGGGCTTGAGAAACATAAAAATTATTACATCAAACAAGTAAATTAATTTATTCTTTCTAAGATTTCAAACAAAATTAGATTATAATCTAATAATTTATAAGTTGTAAATATATTTTATATTGTCTCAATATAAAAATGACAACCGTAAATGATTTAAAAATAACGGCCAGAAATCTTAAAATTCGTGGTAGATCAACAATGAATAAGAACCAATTAATTACAGCAATTCTAGATATGCGTTCCACCAGTGTAAAATCTAGAAAGAAGTCGAGAAAAGCATCGAGAAAAGCATCGAGAAAGAAGTCGAGAAAAGCATCGAGAAAGAAGTCGAGAAAAGCATCGAGAAAAGCATCGAGAAAGAAGTCTAGAAAAGCATCGAGAAAAGCATCGAGAAAGAAGTCTAGAAAAGCATCGAGAAAGAAGTCTAGAA
>ERZ807291.3403-NODE-3403-length-22629-cov-11.460663_pt1 | contig 22629 bp, 19 predicted proteins | sample MGYA00521257_ERZ807291 | MGnify/ENA primary metagenome ERZ807291 (study PRJEB31413, sample SAMN03169783) | marine metagenome | biome: Marine; feature: Water; material: Subsurface seawater | place: North Sea | collected 2011-04-28 | depth 1 m m ... | reverse complement strand
GATGGGATGGGCACGAACTGGAGATCCAAAAAATTCCATGATCATTGCTGGCAAAATTTAGCTGATGCCGGCTTTCCCGATCGTATTGCCTGGCTCAAAGCAGCTGCTAAAAAATATTCATGGCTCGATCTTTCCCGGGTCGGAATTTATGGCGGAAGTGCCGGTGGACAAAATGCCCTATCCGCCCTCCTTCACCATGGTGAATTTTACAAAGCCGCGGTCAGCGACTGTGGATGCCATGATAACCGGATGGATAAAATTTGGTGGAACGAAGCATGGATGGGGAAAATGGGTCCCCATTATGAACAAAGTTCCAATGTATTCCATGCCCATAAATTGCAGGGTGATCTGATGCTCACCGTGGGAGAGCTTGATAAAAATGTCGACCCCGCTTCCACCCTTCAAGTGGTCGACGCCCTTGTCCGTGCAGGCAAGGATTTTGAATTCTTCATGATTCCCGGAGCCGGGCATGGGATTGGGGAAGGAAAATATTTATTCCGCAAACGGATCGATTTTTTTGTACGCTCTCTGCTCGGCGTTTAGGATGGAGGAACAGCTCCTAAACAATTTTTATACGGAATGCCCTTCCTTGCGTTTAAATTTGCGAAATCACCCGACTGTATTCCTCAAGTCCGTGGATTCGAAAATAAATCCTTACATAAGAATAATCACTTAGGTCCATACTTGGCTTGGCTTTCCTCGACCAGATCACCTTCCACATACTGATGGATTAATCCAGAGATAAAAGCCTGGTATGGAATTCCTTTTTGGGCGGCCTTTTGTTGGATACCAAGCAAATCGTGACTACTCAGTCGAATATTGATCCTCTTATCCTTTTTAAAAGTTTTATCCCCTGCCTCCTTCAGCATCCCCATTAAATCAGCGGACGGATCCTCGAGTTTGAACGAACCCTGGTCGTAAGCTTCTGTGAGTAATCTTTCTTCCTTATCCATTTTTCTTCCTTTCATTTAAATAATCTTTTGTTGCTCCCCGGTGTGGAAAAGCAGTTTTTAAAAAAATCACATCCTTGCTCAATACAAAGGGCACGAAATAAATATAATCTTCAATTGGCATCAGGAATACTTTTTGATTGGGGTATTTTTTCAAATTTGGATGATCTGCGACTTTCCAAAGTTTTCCGTTGGCAAGAAGCAAAGCAATTTCCTCAAAAGAAATTTTTCTCTCCTTTTTCAGCCATTCGTTTTTTAGCGGGTTCCAGTCGAAATGCACTCCAGACTTAAACGTATGCCCTTTAGGCATCCAGTCAAGTCCCAAGTAAAACACATTTGTCATTGCGACGAAGCGGCATAAGAGACTGACGCGGCAATCCATCGTGGCTCAAGGGCACGCGTTCGACTTGGCTAATTCGCTTACTTGTTGAAAGTGGATCGCCACGGGCTTTCTGCCCTCGCGATGACAAGCTACGGAAGGAAATTCAGTTTGCGGTTCGATGACAAAAAAACACTTTGTCATTGCGAGGCAGGAATCCGAGGGACTGACGCGTCAATCCATCGTGTCTCGAGAGAGGTGTTCGACTTGGCTCATTTCATGATCATTGTGCAACTTATTGGACCTGTCACCCCCACGAAACTCTTGATTTATCAAGTGATATCTAAAAGCCAGAATTTAAAAGTGTAAATATTTTTTAGACTTCGATGAAAAAGATTCATGGAAATTTTGCACTTTTTTTATCGATTCAAAATCTTGGCATGGCTCATGCAACCTCTAACCCGAATGATATATCTATTAAGTTTAAATAATTGAATATTAACAACTAACATAAAATGAATACAAAATACGCATCACCCACCAGCATAGGTGCCGCACCATGGAAGTTTCTACTCCTGGCAGCAACTTTGCTTTTTTCTTACGCCCTACCCGTTCACGCAGATGATCACGAGGAAGCACCCGCAGCCGAAGCACCTGCTGAAGAGGAAGCTGGTCCAGTCGACGATTACAATGAGTTACTCGAAGCACAGGGCGAATATGCACCGGCTTACGATTTCTTCACCACTTCTATGCTTTGGACGGTAATAGCCGCCGCATTAGTCTTCTTAATGCACCTCGGGTTCGCTACATTAGAGTCAGGACTTTGCCAAAAGAAAAATGTGGTAAATGTTCTATTTAAGAATGTGTTTATTATTTCTATAGGCGTGGTTACCTATGCCTTTTTTGGATTTAATACTCATTATCCAGGAGATTTCAACGGATGGTTTAGTTGGGGAGGAATGATTGGAGACTTAAATGCAGATGGCGGAAATACCTGGGGATATGGTGGACTTGGCCTTGCTATGACAGGATTTGGTGACTTTATCTTCCAGGCCATGTTTGCTGCAACTGGTGCAACTATTGTTTCAGGAGCAGTGGCTGAGAGAGTAAAACTCGGTTCGTTTATGATCTTTGCTGTTCTTTTTGTTGGATTTGCTTATCCGGTTGCCGGTTCATGGCATTGGGGCGGAGGTTATCTTGCCAGCCTAGACATCCCCTTCAAAGATTTCGCTGGTTCTACAGTAGTTCACGCATTTGGCGGGTTTGGTGCCTTGGCATGCGTAATGGTTTTAGGCCCAAGAAAAGGAAAATACACGGAAAATGGTATCAAACCAATACCGGCTCACAGTTTCCCTCTTGCTGCGATTGGAGTATTCTTACTCATGTTTGGATGGTACGGATTTAACGGTGGTTCTGTACTTTCCGCAGAACCGGGCGCATTGGGACTTGTTTTCACAACAACGACATTAGGAGCCTGTGCAGGTGCATTAGGTGCGATAGCAACCTCTTGGGTGATGCTCAAGAAGCCTGACCTTTCAATGGCACTGAACGGCTTACTTGCTGGCTTGGTTGGAATAACAGCCAACGCGGATGTAATCTCCGTAGGAAGTTCTCTTATTATCGGCTTAATTGCAGGTGGTATCGTTGTCGTCTCGATTATCTTTTTAGATAAATCAAAGATCGATGATCCGGTTGGTGCAATATCCGTTCATGGTGTTTGCGGAATTTGGGGTACAATCGCAGTTGCCATTTTTGGTGAGGGAGATTTCTCAATGGCTTCGCAAGTACAAGGTGCATTCCTGGTAAGTGCATTTGCATTTGTCTTCTCTTTTGTAGTATTCTCAATTCTGAAATCAATTATCGGAGTACGAGTCAGTGAAGAAGAGGAAGAAAGAGGTCTTGACATATCAGAGCATGGTCAGGAAGCATACACAAACTAATCGCTGGTCTTACACCACAAAACAATCAAATATAAAGAAGGACTCATATGAAATTAATTAAGGCCATTATTAAACCATTTAAACTGGAGGAAGTAAAAGATGCCCTGTCCGAAATCGGGGTAGAAGGGATGACGGTATCCGAAGTCAAGGGATTTGGAAGGCAAAAGGGCCATACCGAAATTTACCGCGGCAGTGAATACACCGTAGACTTCCTCCCCAAAGTAAAACTTGAAATTGCAGTTGCAGAAGACTTAGTAATTAAAGTCGTCGATGCGATTGTAAGTGCTGCACAAACTGGCAAAATTGGAGACGGTAAGATATTTATCATTCCTATAGAGGAAGCTATTCGAATTCGTACAGGTGAGAAAGGAGAGACTGCTCTCTAACTATTTTTTGGTATACCAAAAAATATTATTAATGAGAAAGGCTCGGTTCTTCGGAACCGAGCCTTTTTTATACACTTTTTACTTTTGCACACTTCCAAGATCAGGACAGCAACCCAAATATGCATGTATTTTATTCATTTTTATAATGAATACTAATCATGGCAAGGTTCTTGCATGTGGTAAGACGAAATGCGCAAATTCTCTTACAATAATTCGATTAATTTCCAATAATTATTAATCGTGTCGCATGCCCACCTAACCATGACTCAATGATATGAATAAGATACCAAGCCCAAAACTCTGTTTCCCTATTATAGTATTTCTAACCTTTGTTTTTTCAGGGTTTGCCCAAGACTCGAACAAAACTGAAAATGATACAAATAACATCGAGAATGTCGTGGACGCCCAACCGGTAGCAATTGAGGAAGTGGCAGAAACGGCAACTTTGGATACGGGTAACACCGCATGGATGATTACAGCCACCGCCTTGGTCCTTTTTATGACCTTACCTGGACTGGCCTTGTTCTACGGCGGTTTGGTTCAGTCCAAAAATGTGCTGTCCGTACTGATGCAATGCTTTGCCATTGCCTGCCTGGCCTCGATTCTTTGGGTGGTTTGTGGATATAGTTTATCCCTGACTGCTGGAGATAATGAATGGATAGGTGGAACATCCGCTTTTTTCCTGGAAACATTAAGTTTTGAAAATCTTAACGGCGATTTCCCGGAATCAGTTTGGGTAATTTTCCAAATGACCTTTGCGATTATAACCCCCGGTTTGATTGTGGGTGCCTTTGTAGAAAGGATTAAATTTTCTGCGGTTCTTTTGTTTAGTGGACTTTGGTTACTATTTGTTTATTTCCCCGTTTGCTATTGGGTATGGGGTGGAGGATGGCTTGCAGAAAAAGGAGTCATTGACTTTGCAGGCGGTATTGTGGTTCATGCAACGGCTGGTGCTGCTGCCCTCACACTTGCCTGGATGCTCGGTCGCAGGCATGGTTTTCCTAAATCTTTAAAACCTCCGCACAATCCAGGAATGGTTATGATTGGGGCTTCCATGCTTTGGGTGGGTTGGTTCGGGTTTAATGCGGGTAGTGCCGCAGCAGCTAATGAAAGTGCCGGCATGGCTATGCTGGTCACCCATATTTCTGCGGCTACTGCCAGCTTGGTTTGGATGTTCATAGAATGGAAAAAAACCGGCAAGCCCGGTTTGGTTGGTATCGTGACCGGAACCATTGCTGGACTGGCCACCATAACCCCGGCATCTGGTAGTGTAGGTCCATTGGGTGCAATTATTATTGGTGCATCAGCGGGTATCATCTGCTACTTCGCCTGCGGTTTTGTAAAAGACAAACTCGGTGTGGATGATTCTTTGGATGTTGCCGCCGTGCATGGAGTGGGAGGAGTCCTCGGAACTCTTATGGTTGCTTATCTCGGTTGGAAAGGCGAATTAGGCGGTTTAGGAATTAATCTGGATTCTTGGCAAGATCAACTTATCGTACAAGCTCAAGGTTGTATTGCCGCGATCGTTCTCTCCGTTGTGGCCACCTACCTGATAGTCAAAATCATTTCTCCACTGATTGGAGGAATACGAGTTTCTGAAGAGGATGAAACAAAGGGGCTTGACCAAGCTTCACATGGAGAGAATGCTTACACGCTCAATTAAACATTTTCACCAATTAATCTATTTAAAATGAAATTAATAAAATCTATCATCAAACCATTTAAACTCGAAGATGTGAAAGATGCTCTGTCCGAAATTGGCATTGAGGGCATGACGGTGATCGAGGCGAAAGGATTTGGACGTCAAAAAGGCCATACAGAAATTTATCGCGGGAGTGAATACACGATCGACTTTCTGCCCAAGGTTGTCGTAGAGGTTGCCGTTCCTGATGACTTGGCTGACAAGGTTATTGATACTATAGTCAAAGCAGCAAGGACTGAGAAGATTGGAGATGGAAAAGTTTTCGTTCTTCCTATAGAGCAAGCAGTTCGGATCCGTACGGGTGAGCAGGGCGAAGAGGCTCTTTAACAAGAGCATCTTCTATATTAGACTATTCAAGGTCCAAAGTAACCAGGCCACGGTCGCGTATAGCGGGAAGGCCATGGCTTGCTTTAATGTGTCCATCCATGCACCTGGTTTAGGTAAACGACTAATCCACTTCGGAAATATAGACAATAGTAAGTAAGGGGCAGATAAGCCTATTGCGATACAGGTAAAGACAGTGAAAGATGACAACCATGGCATTGCCAACGCTGCTCCCACTGCTACACCGAGAAATGGTGCCATACAGGGGGTTGCCACCACTGTTGCCAAAAAGCCCGAAAAGAAAGAGCCAAGATAACCCGACTTTTGAGATAGCTTCCCCCCCACACCAGTCATAGACATCCCAACTTCAAATACGCCGCTCAAGCTAAGAGCAAAAATCAACAGAAAAACGGCAAGACAAAATACAAAGACAGGCTCCTGCAATTGAAAACCCCATCCAATATTCTCCCCGAGACTTTCTCGCAAACCAAGTAAAACACCAACTAAAATCCAAAAAGATAGAACCACCCCGATGGTAAAAATAATTCCGTGAATTCGCACTTTTACAGGATCTTCACCAGCTTGCTTGACGAAGGCCATAATTTTCAAGCCAAGAACTGGAAAAACACAGGGCATCAGATTTAGAATAACCCCGCCTAAAAAAGCAAATCCAAGAATTGCGACAAAACTATCCCCCGGAGATTGGAAAAAAGAATCGCCACCTGCCAATGCTGAAAGAACAATTTCCTGAGTTAGAATCTCGGGCAAAATTATAGCCTTATTATCGGTTTGTTCAGATTTTATGGGCGGGTGGTAAATGTAGAGCGGAACACCTTCGCGACCATATTTTTGAAGGGCCTCCAAAATAACAGGCCCTCGCTTTGTCCAGTCCGCTTGCAAGGCCACCACATCTAAATCCTTGAATTTATCAATAATATCATCCATTTGATAAACTCGTTTATTAAGTTGGCACGAAGCACACCAACGCGCAGTGAAATCGATAAAAACGGCACGCCCCTCAGCTAGTAATGTATTCTCTTTTTCTGGACTCCACTTCGTCCACTCAATTTGATCCCCTCTATCGTCGTTATCATGAGGAAAACCAGTCCAAATACCCAATGCAAAAAGTACGAATGCAAGCAACTTTGCCACCCCGGTTACCAAGGTAGGCTTAGGCACAAGAACGGTTTTACCATATATCCAAATGGCCATAGCTACCAGAACCAAACCAAACATGACCATAAGTTGATTAAAGCCAGATTCTATTTTAAGAGAGGGAGTAGCCCGAACGCTTGGGACATTAGGAACCGGAACTGAGCTATTTTCAATTTTTGCACGAATTAAATCGTTTAAAACTGTTTTTTCAGCAACTGGAATTTCAAGATTAAGACTTTGCTCAAAAGGAATACATTTTTCTGCACTGCAGACCAATGCCGAAAAGTTTCCGTTCAATCGAACAACATTATCCTCAAAACTAGAATTGGCATCAATTTGAAGTTCAGACTTAAGAAAGAAACTTCCTTGATGCACCATGCTACTAATACCATCAGCTTCATATATAATATGCTCTGGAAAGATCGTCTCACTAAGCTTAACTCCCTCTACATTGTCCCATTCTATTGTAGTAGGATATCCACTCTCGCCAGAAGATTTTGAATAAATATGCCACCCTTCCGCCAAACGGACTGACACTATAACCCGTGCCCCTTCTCCTGCCTTCAGAGTCTGGGCTTCGGAAAGGATTGATACATCAATAAAATCCTCGACCCGTTGTGCAAATATTGAAGCTGGCACCAATAAAATGCAGTTTATAAAAAGAATCGCTCGTCTTCTATGCCATTGGAGCATACCTCTATATTTCGTTTAAGGTGTAAAAAAATTTTGTTGAAATGAACCCCTTGAACTCTCTGTAAATTCCTTAGCCGTATCTAAAAGAGAACTTGGCCATGAAACATATTTTGGCAAGGAAACCATAAAATGAGTTTGCGGAATACGATCAAATCCTACCTCTAAGCTAGTTAAAAAATTGTCGAAAGATTTGTTCCATGCCGAAGGGGGGAAATTGAATTTATTTTGTGAACTTGAAGCAAACCCTAATCGGGCAAAAGCCATTGTATCCACCTCATCATCGCTGGAAGGAAGCGAGGAAATTGGAGTAATCGAATAAAACCATTTGCGTGCAGTTTCTCGGCTTAATTCACTAATTGCGGGGAATTTTTTTGTTCCTTCTTGCACCGTTTTAAAATTTATCTTGCCCAAACCTGCATAATGGGAACGGGGCACCTCCGATCGATCATAACCAGGCAAATTGCCCGCAAGTACGAAAACTATATCCGGATCATAACTAATCGCAGTACTTAATCCATACCATGGGCCAATAATTCCAATTGCCGGCTTTGCGTATAAAAGTTCTTTTGGATAATATTGATTCCTATCTGCTTTTATTGATTCTTTTGTATCTCCAAGGCTTCCAATCCATTCAATGGCGTACTTTTTATTTTGTTGGCTTGCCATTAATATAGTCTTCCCGAGTGCCGATGCTTCACGCAAGTTCCAGTACAGGACAAGGTTAAAATATGAGTTGGGAGAAAGAGTTAAAATCGAAGAAATTAGCGCTTCCTTAATCTTTGTGAATTGTTCAATAGATTGATTCCCGTCCAAAACATAAGTACCGGCATCCAAAAGATAAACCACATGCTTCCCTTTATAAGATTTCCCGAGAAAAGTAACTTCTTCTGCAGGCTCAGGAATCTCAACTGGGGGTAGAAGGGAGGGAGCGGGCAACAAATCAGGCACCGCAAGAAGATTTTCAATAGCATCGTCCTGTCCATTTACACGCAAAGGCTTTACCCGAGAGTTTTCCAACAATACATCGATAGGTACATCGTCCTCCTTGCCCTTACTATTTGAAATCTCAGCTGAGATCGGATCGTTTGGAAAATTATCCACTAAATTAATGGGAGAATCAATCGAACTGCCTAAATCATCAGGATCTCCATTTATTGAGTTACTTTTATTCGCTTGATAGACAAAGCCAAAAGTTACCAAACCTAGATTAGCTAATAGACTAATGCTAAGAAAAACTTTTGCAAAGGGGGACATCTTTTTCTTTTTTGAACGAGATGTAGCTTGTAAGGTAGAAGATGAATCAAAAATCTGCCCACCATTTTTAATCAGGTGATCGTGCCAAGATTGAAATTCTTCCTCAGTTACGCCATACTTTTTACTTTGTTCCCCCTTTGGAACATTTCGAATAATCGACTCAAGGACGATTCGCAATTTTTGCTCTCCAGAAAATTCAGCAGACATGATAGATAATATTAAAGGAGGAAACTTTCACGTGCAACTGCCAATGCACTCAAGGCCGCAGTCTCAACCCTAAGCGTATGTTGACCGAGACTAAAAAATTTAATACCATTACTTTTAGCTAAATTTTCTTCCTCATGACTCCACCCTCCTTCAGGACCAATTAGTATTGTTATATTTTGCTGATTCTCCAATTTAAATTCCTTAAAAGGTTGAGCCGTTGGGGATAAACTGCCCAAAAAGATATTCTCATCATTGGCATGATCTTTAAAAAAAAATGGCAATGTTTGCGGATTGTCAAAAATAGGCATCCAGGGATTTCCTGATTGTTTACAGGCATCTATTGCGACCCGTTCCCATTTTTTAATTTTCATGCCCTGTTTTTTCTCTTCGATTTTTGACTCGGAACGCTCGGTAAGCAACGGAGTTAAACGAGAAACTCCCAACTCAGTTAATGGTCGAATCATATCCTCCCAACGATTGCCTTTAAGAAGGGCAATAGCTAATCGAAAATTTAAGTTAGAATTATTGAAAAATTCTTTCTCTACAATTTGCAATTTGACAGATTTACTTTCTATGCTCGCAATCTTAGTTTTGTATTTACCCCCCTTACCATCTAAAGCTTCAACCTCATCCCCTTCTGTCAAACGAAGAACCTTGGTTAGATGATGACTCTCGCTTACATCGAGTAAAATAAATTCATCTGGATGTTCTGCATTAACATCAAAAAAAGTTCTCATTGTGCGAGCCATCTTTCTTGTCTAAATAAAAAGGTACCTAGTTGGCAACCCTCCTAAGCCAATAACCTAACATGAAACATTTAAAACGACCTAACCGGCAAACCCAATGTAATGAGAATTAGTGGAGGGTTAGCTAGAGGAATACCATTACAAATCCCGAAAGGGGTTGATCTTCGACCGGCCACAGAAGCAAACAGAGAACGGTTATTCTCTTCACTTGGAGAAAAAGTCCTAGAAACTAGATTTCTTGATTTGTGTGCAGGTACAGGTTCATATGGATTAGAAGCCCTTAGCCGAGGAGCAGAGGATGGAGTTTTTGTAGAAAACAATCGAAAAGCGGTAATAAGTTTGAAAAACAACCTACTCAAGGTACGAAAAAGTGCACAACTTAATGACGAAACTGGAAGCATTAAAAATCGGGAAGTTACTGAGTACCTCAAGTCCGAGGTTAAACAATATAATTTGATTTTTCTTGATCCCCCCTACCCTTTGTTTTCGAAAATTGGCCCCCCCATATTTAGAATCATTCGAGACCAAAAAATTCTGGTAAATTCAGGACTGCTTATTCATGAAGCGCCCCCGGAAGAAAAAATAGAATTCCCCGGATGGTCCTTGATCAGAACAATTGGAAAAAGTAAAAAAGGATCTCCCCAATTTAGACTTTTTCGCTTGGATGATTAGACATTCCAAAACTTACTTAAAACCTGGCCTAAAGCTACAACTACGGCAGTTTCCTGGCGTAGTACCCGAGGCCCCAAACTAACAAGCGTGAACGCTTGGTCTCTGAGCAGCTCTCGTTCAGAATTAGACCACCCACGCTCCGCACCAATTGCAATTGTGTAATAAGGAGACTGATCTTCAGGTTGTAAATGATTAAGCGTGTACGAGCTTTCGTAATTATCAAGGGCTAGTGCTTTTGAATCTGAAGGTTGATCGTTTATACAATCCTTCAGATCAGTCCATATTTTACATTGTGGCAAAAAAGTCGAAAATGCTTGCTCGACTCCATTAAAAATTTTTTCTTCCCATTCATTAGTTTTCCAAAGCCGGCTATTACGATATGATAACTCAGATTTTTCTGACATAAAAAAATCTATTCTCGATACCCCCATTGCACTGGCCTGCCCAAGAATCTTCCTACAAGTCTGAGGTCGTGCCATTCCGACCACAAGAGATACAGGATACAAATCGCAGGGGTGTGGATCATTCCACTTTAAGCTAAGTTTAAGGTGGATCTTAGTAATTTCCTGCAGAGTGGCCTTGCCCTTTGGACCGTTTTGAACACCGACATCAATCACATCACCTACACCAGCTTTAAGTACTGTTAAAATATGGCATGCATTATCCCCCTTTACGGGTAATTCAAGATAGGAAACTTTCTCTCGAAGTAAAAAAATATTCAATTCAAGGAAAGCCAGAGTGCTTGATATGGACGCAGGATGAAGGTTTCACTATCGAATAATAATTCCCCTCCTTTAATTAAGTCTTTTGCTTTAGCATTGGGAAAATAGGATAAAAGAACATCACGCTGTTTAATCTCTGATTCTGTAGAAGAAAAATTAAACAAGCAAAGAATAGTTTGGCTCGCATCGGTAGATTTTCGCTCAAAGGCAAAAATTTCAGAACCAAAATCCAAAACTTCTTGGGAGGCATCCGGATGGAATGCAGGGCAAGATGACCGCCTTCTCAGCACTCTAGCATACCATTCAAATATTCTACCTGAATTACTTTTTTCATCACTCAAAAGATCTTCAAGTTCAGCTTTTTTCCATTTACGACGATTAATCGTTCTATTGTGTCCGGTTTCCTGAACACCTTCCAAGAAGTTTTCGGTTCCGCACAATGAATGAAAATAAATTGCGGGAATTCCCTTCATTGCCAAAGCAATTGCCTGCGAACAAAGAAAACGGGTATCGCCCAGTTTCTCGTTTTTCTTGTCAGACAGAGCACCATAAAAAGTTGCGTTCAATTCGTAAGGAAACTCCGAACCATCTTCCAATTTTCGCATCGAAACAAAACCACCATTACCTTTGACCTCATCGGCTAGAGCTAGAATTTCTTCAGTTGGAAGAATTCCTTCTAAAGGACGAACTCCAATCCCATCGTGACTGGCGGTAAAATTAAGAAAGTGACAACCCTTAGGAGGCGGTGCTAAATTCGTTGCCCAATCTGTTACATGTAGAGCTGTACCACGTAACAATCCATGAAGTAAAAGCGGGGGGAGAGGGAATTGATAAACTGCATGCGCTTCATCTCCCTTCCCAAAATAAGATATATTTTCTTGGTGCGGAACATTGGTCTCAGTCAAAATGAGAACTTCGGGGGCAACAACTTCAATAAAATTCCTTATCAATTTTATAACCTCATGAGTCTTAGGGAGGTGAAGACAATTAGTTCCAATTTGCTTCCATAAAAATGCAACGGCATCTAAACGCAAAATCCTGCAACCTAGAGATGCATAAAACATGATGATATCCAGAAATTCAAAAAGTAAATCTGGACTAGTCCAATCCAAGTCAACCTGATCGGCACTAAAGGTCGTCCATACATGCCTTTCACCGATTCTGGTTTGATAAGGAGTAAGCAAGGGCGAAGCTCGTGGTCGGACAACCGCAGAAAGATCTGCTTTCTCATCCCCCTCAAGAATGTAATTTTTTCCCGGTTCAATACCAGAAACATATTCTTTAAACCATGGGCTTTTGGCTGAGCAATGATTCAAAACAAGATCAAACATTAACTCAAATTCTTCTGACAATTTTGAGATATCGTCCCAATTTCCGTATCTTGTATCAACCTCTCGATAATCAACAACTGAGAAACCATCGTCAGAAGTCCAAGGATAAAAGGGCAGAATATGAATTGCCGAGAAAGCACCTTTAAGCCGAGAGGTGCAAAAGTCCCTTAATGTCTCAAGTGGGTGTACCTTTTCATCATACACCATATCTGCATATGTTATTAAAACAGCATCTCTTTGCGAAACAGACTTGGACACGACATTGCTCCTATTGGCACCAACGCCATAACGCCCAATCATATGAAAAAACCTCTCAAGCAATACATCGGCATTCTCTACACCGTACAGAGTCGAAAACCGCTTCTTAATTGTTTTTAATTTAGCACTTGAGACATGCTTCACTGAAGATATGGAAGATGAATTATTCATAATTTAATAACCGGTTAAGCTGGCAATAAAAGCACGCAAATTACTTCGAACGACAGAATAAGAATAAAACTGGCGAGCGACTTCGTAATTGTGATTTACGATTTCTTCGCATAATTCCTTATCGAAAAGTATTTGCCGAACCCGTTTTGCCAAACTTGGCGTAACGAATCCATCCATGGTTAACAGTCGAAAGCCTTTGGGCTCAATATCTCGAACAAAGATAGAATACCGGTTAATCAGTACCGGTTTCCGAAAATAGATTGCCTCCAATAGCGCGTTCCCGAAGCCCTCATAAAGACTAGGATAAGTTACAAAATCGGCATGTAAATAAAGATCCCAAAGAGTATAGATTTTTCTACCATCAGAGTCTCGCTGCCGAACCTCACCTACTCGGTCTGCCACAACTCGCATGTCTACTCCCTCCTCTTTGGCTAATTGCTCAAGCATTCCTAGATATTCGTAACCTTCATCACCCGCTTCGTGTGAAATAACCAATTTGCATCGAGGGTCCTTAAGTAAACTTACTAGTTTAATTGCCTGTTCAATTCCTTTCCGCGGAACTACACGGGTGGGCTGAAGAATAAAGAAATCATCTGATTCGAGCCCAAGTTCTTCACGAACATCAGATGCATAGCTATCAATATGATCGGGCGGATTATCAAAATCAAAAACATTGGGTATCACCAATGAAGACAATCCTTTCCTCAATGCAAGTTGCTCCTGTGCTTCTTGATTGATCACCACATTTCGCATATTAACAAACTTTGGAGGAAAACTCATATCCAAATACTCAGGAACCGAATTTACAGAAAATCTTGTTCGTTCCCAAAAGAAATCATGATGATGGGCAATAGCGGGCATTTGGGTTTCCGAAAGGAATTCTGTTAATGCAATCCCAAGCGGAAGGTGCATGGGGATAGCAAGACAGTTTTGTGGGACTACAATATCAATATTGAACCTCTCAACAAAGCGGTAAAGCGTGCTTTTTAAGTAATCTGCAAGGTCACGAATTCTTGAGGATACGAAACGATCTCTTTGTCCTGAGCCCCAAATCCTCTCGTTAATCCATCTATTTTCAGAAAAACCAAAGTAAGCCTCAGGCACAACAAAACTGATATCCGGATCTCGATCGCTCTGTCCGCTATACCAATAACTAATATGTTGATCTTCCCACAAGACTTCTGCCCACTTTGCACTTTCCAATGATACTCCGTCTTGACCAGCAAAACGGGTTGAAATGAAACCAATATTTTTTGACATAAAAATGTGGCCGTTTGTTATTAAAAATCATCCCGACCTGATATAATTATTTTGTGGAGTATCTCCTCCTTTTTTTCAACTAAGAAAATAATAAATAAAGTTTGGCGTGGCATGATTTTTAAATATGCCTTATTTCGGATATACAAAATGTTAGAAACTACATCCAAAAATTTCGAAATGGAAGATTTACTCAAGGATTTGCCAATGCAAATCGAAAAGCTGAGCGAGATAAGAAAACTTGTTTTAACTGATGCAGTTCTTCTTGGTGAAATCCCCGCCCCCACTTTTAACGAAGCTGAGCGTATACGCCTAGTTGTAGATAGATTCAGAGAAAATGGATTAGAGGATCCGGAGATTGACGAATATGAGAATGCTTCCGGTGTGTTGCCGGGTAGCGAAGGCCGCTCATCGATTTTGGTTATGGCACATGTCGATTCGGTTTTTGATGGAAATACTCAACATGTGCTAAATGTTGGTCCAGATTCAATCACGGGGCCTGGGATTGCAGATAATGCAATCGGATTAGCCGCCGTCGTAGCTTTACCCAAACTGCTCAAACTGCTGGGAATCCGACTCAAAGACGACCTCATCTTACTAGCCAACACTAAAAGTCTGGGAAAAGGAAACCTAGATGGTGCAAGGTACTTTTTGGAAACTAAACAAAGACCCATCCGGGCTGGTATTTGCGTAGAAGGTGCGGAGCAAGGAAGATTAAGTTATTCTGGACTCGCTACGCTACGTGGTGAAATTCACTTAGAAGTACCCAGTAATTATGACTGGAACAGATTTGGTTCTTCGGGAGCCGTTGGGCACTTAACTCGCTTAATCAACCAATTGCTTGAAATCCCATTGCCTAAAGAACCTAAAACTAAAATGGTATTAGGTGGACTAACATGCGGTTCAACCTACAACAAAACGCCCCGCCGGGGGTCTTTACGTTTTGAGATTACCAGTGAGGGGGATGAGGTTCTATCTGACCTGAAACAGCAAGTTCATGAGCTTTGCGAACAATGCTCGCTTGAGAATGGTACAAAAGTGAACTTTGAAGTTGTTGTAATGCGTCCTAACTGCGGAATTCCATTTACTCACCCATTGGTAAAGACGACACGTTCGATTATGAGCGAAATGGGAATTACTCCAAAAGTGATCCCCAGCACCGGAGATTTAAATGTTTTAATTGAAGCAGGGCATCCAGGAGTAACCTTGGGTTTAACGAGTGCAGATAACATTGGAGAAGAGAACGAAAGCATCCAAATTAACCCTATAGATGGTGGTATTGCTCAACTGATTACTCTCTTACAGGCAATAGATGGAGGACATTGCGACTCATGACTGGAGATAATCAAAAATGGCTAGATCAAAACACTTTTCACCACGGAGAATTCTGGGACATCCTTAATCTAGTCAAAGAAAAGGAAAAAAAAGGACTTAAAATTTCGCTTTGTATTCCCACACTTAATGAAGAAAAGACAATTGGAAAAGAGGTGCTGATTCTTCGCTCCGAATTAATGGAACGATATCCATTGATTGACGAATTTGCAGTGATTGACTCAGGTTCTCAAGACAAAACTCTAGAAGTCGCACAAAGTTATGGTGCAGATGTTTATCTTGCCTCCTCTATTTTGCCAGAAGTTGGAGATAAAAAGGGAAAAGGCGAAAACCTATGGAAAGCAATTCACCAGCTTAAGGGTGATATTATATGCTATGTTGACGCAGATATTTCTAATATTCATCCACGATTTGTATATGGCTTAGTTGCACCCCTTATACGAAAAGATGAAGTGCAATATGTAAAAGCCTTTTACGACAGACCCCTGAATTATTCAAGTGGACTACGTGCAAGCGGAGGCGGAAGAGTCACAGAAATTTTAATCCGACCTTTATTTTCTCTTTTCTATCCAGAACTGACAAATATTATTCAGCCACTATCTGGTGAATATGCAGCAAGAAGAGAAGTACTGGAAACTATTCCTTTTCCGATCGGTTACGGAGTTGAAACATCTCACCTACTAGACCTTTACGAAAAGTTTGGATTGAATGCGTTTGCTCAAACTGATCTTGATCGAAGGGTTCATCGCAATCAGACAACCAACGCACTGGGCAAAATGAGCTTTGGCATCTTACAAACTTTTATCAATCGTTTGCATAGCCAGGGTAAGATTGATCGTATTCCTGACATGGAAACTTTCTACCGGCGTTTCGAAGTGGAAGAAGGAAGCTACAAGCAATTAGTTCAAGAAGTCGTTGAAGAAGAAAGACCACCGATGATTGAAATTGATGAATATAATAAAAGGACGCCGATCTCTTAGTGCTCCAAACGAGCAAGGCTCGAGGACATGAAAGTTGCCGTTGTTCATTATCATCTACAACCCGGTGGTGTAACTCGTGTAATTGAAAATACGCTCAACTCGTTCAACCAAAAATACAACTCTACAAAATTTGTCGTATTGAGCGGTCGTCAATACCCTGGCAATCAAATTCAAAATGTAAAAATTGTAGATGGGCTGGATTACTCCTTGCCTAAACAAGCAATTCTCCCCAAAACCCTCCGAGAACAAATGGAATCTGCTGCGACGGAAGCCTTGGGGGGCAAACCTGATATTTGGCACATTCATAATCACAGCTTGGGCAAAAACCCATCCCTGACAAAAGTCGTAGATTTATTAGCACAGGATTCAATCCCCTTACTTCTTCACCCTCATGACTTTGCCGAAGATGGAAGGCCTTCAAACTTTCAGGCAATTGAAGAAATATATTCTACCGCATACCCTTCATCTCCACTGGTACATTATGCAGTGCTGAACCATAGAGATTATTCATTTATGCAAAAACTGCTTGAAGGGAAAGAAAGTCAGGTTCACCTTCTAGCCAATGCGATACCCCATCCATTAAGAGATCAGGGAAAAGAGGAGAATAAAAGTGGTCTGCCTGATAATTTATTTCTCTACCCAGTTCGTGCCGTTCGAAGAAAAAACCTCGGCGAACTAGCTCTTATCTCAGCGGTTCATAACGATAAATTCTTTGCCAATAGTTTGGGTCCAACTAATCCTACTTTCACCCCCATTTTCGAGGAGTGGAAACAATTTGTCAAAAATCGGAATCTGCCCGTATCTTATGCACTTGGGGAACAAACAACATGTACATTCCACGATCTGGTCAACCATGCGGAAGGAATCATATCTACAAGTATTGCTGAAGGCTTTGGCCTAGGTTTCCTTGAACCATGGACATTTAATAAATTTTTATGCGGTAGAAATATTCCAGAAATCACTCAGGATTTCTCAGATTTAGGAATTCAACTTAATCATTTATATAATCGATTAGATGTAGATATTAAACATTTAAGAAGCGAAGAGTTTTTAAAACCAAAAATAACGACCTCACTGGAAAAGTTTTTTTCTGATTATGGAAAAGAATTACCAAGGAATTCTACTGACATTGCCTACCATTCAATTGTTAAAAACGGCAGATTAGATTTTGGGAGAATTGATGAATCTTCTCAGATGGAAATTATTGATTCAGTTTTAAAATCCCCAAATGCCCAGAGAAACCTTCAGATGCAGATAAATACTGAAAAGCCAAATGAAAATATAATTTCTAGAAATCAAAAAAATGTATCTAAATACTTCTCTCAAGATACTTACACTGACAAATTACAGTTTATCTACAACAGCATTTTGGAATCTGGTAAGGGTACTCTTGAATTTGCAAGTGGACATAATTTGCTCGAGTCATTCCTAACACCTGATCGTTTAAACCTCTTAAGAACATCTTAATTTATTATTCACTTGGTTCCAATCCAATACCCTGCCCAAAAATTTTCCACCAATTGATTAATTTTATTCTTTCTCGACTTCCCTCGATTACCAGTGGCTCTCTTTTTAGAGTTCGATAACCTAATCTAGATTTTCCAGCTGCTAATATATTTACAGCTTTTAAAAAGTCAGCCCATTCTCCTCGAAACCCAGGTAAAAGGTTTATTTTCAAAATTCCTTTCTCAGAGAGATTACCACGACCTGAAATGATGACTTCTGGTCCTTGCCAATCCAAAAGAGAAAATTGCCATTTCCCAGAAATATCTCGACTTAAATTTAAAGACCCTTGATCAAGTTGAATATTCTGTAATCTACGACTTAATATTTCAAGCATTTCACTTTGTGGTGGAGACCAGGAAAAGGAATTACCCAAGCTTGATTCCATTTTATCTTTAAGCCACTGAACAGAAGAACCATCTTTTTTATTTATTAAAAGATTCCATCGAGTGTCATTCATTTTAAAATCTCCATGAACCTCATAGGATCGAACTGATGATCCGTTCACATCAATACTCCAATCCAAAAACCCATTGGTACAATACCTTGGCAGTACACCTAAATTTTCAAAAAAAGATATTGGTGTATTTTCCCCCGATATTTGAAGTTCAAAAGATGAAATGGTCGATAAATTTCCATCTCCTAAGTTAATTTTCATGCTGCCTTTAAGCGGGGTTCCTTGGTAAGTGGATTTAAAAGAAAACTTGTTCTCCAAACGATTAAGTTCAGCCCTGAAATCGCTAAGAGTAACCAAAGAATTCAAGAAAAACTCCGCAACTGAAACTTGAAAGTTAAACTTAAATAACTCTTGTAAAAGGAAAGGAAAATCCGACTGCCACTTAAGATGATCAGAAACTAGAGAATTAAATAAATACCAAATATCACTAAAGCTTAATTGATTTGCATTAAAAGAAAGAACCTGACTTTCAGGAAGAAAGTTTATTTCTAAATCTGAAGAAAAACTCTTCTTTAAAGTCATCTTAATCCAATGAGAAATCAGTTCCTTGTTCTCAACAAAAGTCCACTTCACCGGAACTGAAAGCGAATTTTGTGCTTTAGGTAAATCTTCGGGAGGTGGAACAATAAGCAGACCATCAACAATCAATTCATTCTTTTCCTCGAACTGCCAATCAAAGTTGTGAATTTTGATTTTTGAACTGGAGAAATGATCTAACTGCAAAAATGGAAAGGCTTTAAAAAAAGAAAACTCTACATCTAGTTCTTTACTCGAAAGTCTCCTGATTACACCCTTTTTATCAACAGACATTGATAATTTACCATGAGCAAGCTTACTTACTTCATCAAAAAAAGTAAAATTACTTAATGTATAAAGTCCATAAGTTCCCAAATTTGGAAAATATTTAAGTTCACCTTTAATTTCAAAATTCTTAAAAATTTCAATATCCTGAATTTTTAATTTTCCGTGCATTGTAAATTCACTACAGACCCAAACCGGATTGCCATTCTCAAAAATTATTTTTCCAGAAAAACCTGGTAATTCACCAATAAATTTAATTTCATGATCACCAAAACGAAAGTCTTTCTTGATATTCGTTCCATAAAATAAAATTCCTTCAGACCCAATTTTCTTATCTTCTATCCAATTCAAATCTCCATTCTTGAATTCGAGAGAAAATTGATCTTTTGCTTTAAGAGTAAGATGTGCACCATTGTCTTTTTTCACAATTTCAATTTCACCACCCTCAATTGCCCAAGAAGAATTTTTAATTTTGCCCTGTAGTTCAAATTTGTTGATTTGAAATTCATCTGAATTAATAAAACTTTTAGGTAACAAATTTTCTAATATTTGAATATCTGAGAAAATATCGAAATCAAAATAAGAATTAGTCCAATTAACGAATTCTCCAGAAAGATCAAATATGGAGTTAATATTTATTTCTTCTGGTTGGCTCTGGTTTCTGTTTAAAGTCAGTTGCTCCCCCCTTAGCTGCAACTTCCCGTCCTTCAACGCTCCCAAAATCCTTCCGCTCAACCTAGGTTCTTTCGTAAAATGCTTTTTAAATCGGCCAAGATTAAAATCCTGAACTATCAAATGAAATTTTTCTAAATTTTTTAATCCTGAAAAAGGTGAATCTATTTTACCTTCCAATCTCTCTCCATAAGAGTTTTGAATTTCCAATTTAAAATCCTTAAGAATCCAATTATCCTCAAAAAAAGTTGTTTGCCATTCAAAATTACCGTTCAAGATACCTTCTTTTGGAAAAAAAAAGGAAGAACCTGAAAAACGGCTCTGTCCTGACATAACAAATTCATTACCATTCTCATCAAAGGCAATACGACCTTCGCCGATTATCTCCGCATTAAGAAAGGATAAAATCGGAAATCGTTTTATTAAATCCTTTGATACAAGGGTTCCATTCCAATCGCCCGAGAATTTATTTTGTCCATGCTTTCGTGAAACGCTTAACTTAAAATCGGATAAACTCCTTTGTTTCCTCGGAAGAACAAATTCAATAAAATCACCATCGCCATTACTTTGTAAAAGTAATGTCCCATAATCTACAAATAACAATGAAACCGTAAGTCTATCCTTATTTAGACTTATATCTTTTTTTATAAAAGCTTTTATTAAAAGAGGTTTAGTTGAAGGAAACACCTCTTCGAGGAACGGAAAAGCTTGAGATAAGTTAATTTCAAGAGCAGCTTTCAACTCGTTGACATGTTTAGTTTTTGTGGCAATAAATGAGAACGGAACCAAAGTGTCTTTTCTAAGAATTTCACCAGTTATATCAATTGAATCACATCCAAAATCTAAGGAAGATTTTCGAAGAAATTCAAGAAATGACCAAACACTTGAATTTGTATCAATATCATCAAGAAAATGAACTTTTAAATTTCTCATTTCTAAATGTTTAAATTTTGATTCTTCCGCCAAAAACCAATTAATAAAAGAGTAAGAAAAAAGCCCTTCTTCTAAGGTTAAATTTAATTCAGGACTCTTCCATTGCCCTCCCACTAAGTGTCCGTCCATCCAATTGAACTCAATATTCTCAAAAGATAGTTGACCTCTATCTGTATCATTGTTCAGATTTTCTTCAAATCTGAATGGTAACCAATATTCAAATACCAATAAGTCAATAGCAGTAACGATGAACATAAGTAGGAGTACTGCCCGTAGAGACTTCTTCATAAAAAACAAGTATCTACCTATTTAACAAAACTTTCCAACCTCGAAATTTGAAATAATAATTTTTGATAACACAACCGAAAATTTAGTGCTTTAGAGTAAAAGTACGAAAGCACCATAAGAGGTTGATGTTATGGATAAACTCCCACAAAATTTAGCGAGAGTATCTGCAAAAAATATTTGCTCAGCGACCCTTCCGTCGAGCTTCAAATAAACGTTTTTCTTTAACTTTATTTGCTTCTTTACCGATTCTGTCGCGTAAGTAATACATACGTGCTCGCATGGTTACACTTTCTCGATCCACTTCAACCTTGTCGATCAACGGAGAATGAACAGGAAATACACGCTCAACTCCTACACCAGATGCAATTCTTCGGACAGTAAAAGACTCATGTACTCCTGAACCTTTCCTGGCGATGACAATACCACCAAAAATCTGAATACGTTCCTTTTCACCTTCCCGTACTCGGACATGAACTTTTACCCCATCACCAACCTTAAAATGGTCGCGTCCTTCTTTCAAATATTCGTTAGTTATTTCGTCTAATAATTGATTGTTCATAATTCTTTACTCGTTCAGGTTAATTTTTAATAAATCGGGTCGTAATTTTTTGGTTTTATCTAACCTCATAGCTTCACGCCACTGCGAAATTTGTGCGTGATTACCAGAGAGCAGGATTTCGGGAACCTTCATTCCACGATACTCAGATGGTCTAGTATACTGGGGAAATGCCAGCAAGTCATCCTCAAAGCTTTCATCTTTTAATGAATCTTCATCACCAAGCACACCAGGAATATGGCGACTTACTGCATCAATCAAAATCGAGGCACTTAGCGTGCCATTAGTCAGCACATAGTCGCCGACGCTCACTTCTCGAGTTACGATGTTATCGCGAACTCGTTGATCGATCCCTTCGTAATGACCACTAATTATCAAGATATGGTTTTGCAGGGCCAACTCTTTGCAAAGAGGCGTGCTCAAGGGTTCGCCATCTGGAGCCATATAAATTACGGTAGTTGAATCTTGAGAAACCTCTTCGACTGCATTAAATAATGGCTCAGGTTTCATAACCATCCCCGCACCGCCACCAAATGGACGATCATCAGTCTCCCGATGCTTACCATCTGCCCAACGTCTTAAATCAAGAGAATTAACTTCTAAAATTCCACTATCAATCGCCTTGGCGATTATGCTTTCTCCGATAAAACCTTCTAATGTTTTAGGGAAAAGTGATAAAACATCGAAACGCAAACTCGGGTCCATTTTGCGAATCATCACCAAATTTCAAATACATGTTGGAAGAAAACGAGTCTTCGACTATGCTTCCTTCGAATCTTCTTCTGACTTCTTAGCCTCTGGTTCATCTTTGCCTGCAACTTCCTTAGCAATCTCATCTGCTGCTGGCTTTTCCTCTAAATTTTCTTCTTCTTTTTTGGCTGATCCCTTGTCCTCGGTCTTATCCTCTTCCTTGATTGACGCAGGTTCCTCAGATTTCGTCTCAGGTGCCTTTTCTTCTAACTTTTTTTCAGCTTCGGCAGGTGCTTTCGCCTCGGCTTTTTTCTCATCCTTTACAGGGGC
>ERZ807291.3394-NODE-3394-length-22688-cov-11.095834_pt1 | contig 22688 bp, 13 predicted proteins | sample MGYA00521257_ERZ807291 | MGnify/ENA primary metagenome ERZ807291 (study PRJEB31413, sample SAMN03169783) | marine metagenome | biome: Marine; feature: Water; material: Subsurface seawater | place: North Sea | collected 2011-04-28 | depth 1 m m ... | reverse complement strand
AGCTAAAGATTATATTCCAGGAGGTGTAAATTCACCTGTTCGAGCATTTAAATCTGTTGGTGGCACTCCAATTTTTGCCTCAAAAGCATTAGGAGCTTATGTGTACGATGAAGATGATAATAAATACATCGATTATATTTCATCATGGGGACCAATGATTTTAGGACATGCACACAAAAAAGTAATAAATGCTATCTCTGAAACTGCAAAAAAAGGTACTTCATTTGGAATGCCAACAAGTTTAGAAACTGACCTAGCAAAACTAGCCTTGTCTATGGCTCCGGGAATGGATAAAATAAGATTTGTTAATTCTGGTACCGAGGCATGCATGAGTGCAATTAGACTTGCAAGAGGATTTACTAAAAAAGATAAGATAGTTAAATTTTCAGGTTGTTACCACGGACATTCTGATTCTTTTTTAATTCAAGCAGGTAGTGGAGTAGTTACTTTTGGTACGCCAAATAGTCCAGGAGTTACACAGGGGACTGCAAAAGACACACTCATCGCACCTTACAATAATTTAAAGTTTGTTGAAAGACTTATTGAAAATAATATTAATGAAATAGCAGCGATAATAATAGAACCTGTAGCAGGTAATATGGGTTGTATAGTACCTAAAGATGGATTTATTGAAGGTTTAAGAGTTTTGTGTGATAAAAATGACATCCTATTAATATTTGATGAAGTCATGACTGGATTTAGATTAGCTTCTGGTGGAGCTCAAGAATTGTTAGGAGTTAATGCTGATATTGTTACCTATGGAAAAGTTATTGGAGGAGGACTTCCAGTTGGCGCTTTTGCTTCAAGAAACGAAATTATGAAAGAATTATCCCCTGAGGGATCTGTCTATCAAGCTGGTACACTAAGTGGAAATCCTTTGGCTATGTCAGCGGGAATTGCAACTTTAACTGAGCTTAAAGAAAATAATGGTATTTATAAAAGTTTAGAAGAAAAGTCTTTGTATTTAGAAAAAGAAATGATAAAAGTCTTAGAAAAAACCTCTGTTGACTTTAAAATAAATCGTTTAGGCTCAATGATATCATTACATTTTACATCTGATGAGGTGATAGACTTTGAAACTGCTCAAAAAGGGAACAATGATAAATTCAAAAAATATTTTCATGGAATGCTTAACGAGGGGATATATCTACCTCCAAGTGCATTTGAAAGTTATTTTTTGAATGATGCTTTGTCTTATTCAGATATTGAATTAACTATAAATGCATTGACGAAAGTTTTAAAATCATTTTAAATAGGTTTCCCTAATAGAATACTAGAAATTTTATTCTGAACCATTTCTAAATGCATTTTAGTCATTTTATCAGATTTATTTTTATGCTTTTTTAAATCTTTTCTGAGTTCAATTAATTGATTAGCTGCAACAGTTCTAATATCTGATTGACTTACTTTGACACTTGTAACGTAATTTCTTGCCCATGAAGGTGTTGAACCTTGTTCATTGCTCATTAAGTAACTTATTCTATCTAAATAAGCTAGCTGTAAATTTCTTCTATATACATCAATAGTTTTATTTTTATAAACTTCATTAAAAATACCCTTTCTTAAATCTGTCATCATTTCAATCAATGAATAAGCGTTTTTACCATTTATAGCTTCATTTTCAATTAGTCTAGCCATTTTACCAAAATCTAATAAACTATTTAAGGTTCTAGATTGGGTACTTCTTATTCTGTTAGTTATACCAGCAAATTCAATTTTATTAAGTATTTCCTTGTTAATCATCCATTCAGGTGTTTCAAACAGTTGGTTCTGTAAAAAATTCATACAATTTTGCTGATACGATTTTTTTACGTGTGTATAAACAGCACCATCTTGGTCTGATGTTTTATAATATTGATAAATTCCACCAATGTTATTGGAAACATGTCCCATATATCTTCCAAATTGACCTAAAACTTGACCATACATATATCCTAATTCAGTGTATGTTTCACCATCCTTTGTAGTCCATTCCATAAGTTTAGGCATTATTCTTTTTAGGTTTGCAATACCGTATTCACTGGCTTTAACTGCATCATCACCTAAATCTTCGGTTTGAGAGCTGGGGTCTATTCCAGCACTACCAAATCTATATTTTAAATCATTTGCTTTCTCCATAATCCAACTTTTCAGAATAGACTTTTCCTCTTCAACAGAAACATCTAAAATTGGTTTATATCCCCATTTTACCGAATAGATATCATAAACTCCGACATTTGGAGTATTCCATTGGGACGGCATTAAAGCAACACCTTCATCTCCAGGTTGAGCTACATAGTTAAATCTAGCATAGTCCATAATTGACGGAGATGTTCCATACTTTTTAGTAAAGGTTGCTGATCTTAATGAATCAACAGGGTATGCACTACTGCTACCCATATTGTGAGGTAGACCAATAGTATGACCAAATTCATGAGATGAAACAAATCTTATTAGTTCACCCATAACTTCATTTTTAAATTCCACTCCTCTTGAATCTGGGTTAACTGCAGCAGTTTGAACAAAATACCAATTTCTTAAAAGCTTCATTACGTTATGGTACCAATTAATGTCAGATTCAATGATTTCACCCGACCTTGGATCACTTACATGTGGTCCATTGGCATTTAATGAAGGAGAAGCTAAATATCTTACTGTTGAATATCGAACATCTTCGGGGCTCCAATCTGGATCTTCTTCCTTAGTTGGAGGATATTTAACAATTACAGCATTTTTAAATCCAGCAGCTTCAAATGCTACATTCCAATCTTCAATTCCGTCTTTCAAATATTTTCTCCATTTTTCGGGGGTTGCTGGGTCAAGATAATATACAATTGGCTTTTTTGGTTCGACTAATTCACCATTTTTAAATTTGTCAATATCTTCATCCTTAATTTCTAATCTCCATCTATCTAAATATCTTACAGTCTCAGCTTCTTGATTATCAATTCCATAATCTGTTTGAGCACTAGTAAACCAACCAACTCTTTGATCAAAATATCTTCTCTTCATGGGCTCTTTAGGTAACAATATCATTGAATTATTAAGAACCATTGAAATTTGTCCATTTCTTGAATTAGATGATTTATAAGTTTTTATATGTTTTGTCTCAATATTTAAAGGAAAACTTCTAATAGATTCAATAAATGAGAGTTTAGAATCTAGACTAGTTATTTTATATCCCTTTCTTGAAGATTGTGGAAATCCAAATATTTTAATATCACTCTTATATAAACTAGTAACATCAATTACATGAGAGTTATTTTCTTTATTTTCTACAGCTATTTTAAAGCTTGAAATTATTGGCTCAAAATTGGAATTAGAAACAGCAATACTAATAGGTAATGAATCATTGGCAAATTTTGAATAAGATGCCTGTTTTAAAAAAATATTATTATCAAATTTCTCCCATTTAAGTACTTGTTCACTCATTTTATGACGATTTAATGGAAGTTCGGTTGCCATTTTAACTATTCTTGTCACCATTAGCATATCTCTTCCCAATAAAGAGTCAGCAATTTCATAATAGTATTTGTCTTTAACTTTGTGAACTTTAAACAAACCATCATCAGAAATTGCATCTTTAGTGATTATTTCTTCATAAGTTTTTTCTTTTTTTGGTTCTTTTTCTTTTTCAGCTGAATCCTTTTTCTGCGCATTTATACTTAATGAAAATATAAGAGTGAACAAAACTGGTAGGTAGAATAATTTTTTCATAGTCTATATAGTAATTAGATTTCGAATATTAAAAGATATATAATATTTTTAAAATATTATTAAAAATATTATACAATTATTAAATAATCAATAAAAAAACATTCCAATAAGTATGTTTATTTATTTTTTATTCAACGGATTCAATCATTAATTTATCATTTATTTTTTTAACTGAAGCGAGTTTGTTTTTTGTTAAACTCTTAATTGTCTTATCCCATTTTTTATTTGAGAGTCCTGACTCTGATTTTGCTAATGATAATTCTACAGGAGAATTATTTTTAATGAAATTCATAAGAGATTTTTCTTCTTCATTTAGTTCAACTCCCTTTCTTTCGGGTTTCATTTGAGGGAAAAACAATACTTCTTGGATTGAGACGTTATTTGTGAAAAGCATTACTAATCTATCAATTCCTATTCCTATTCCAGATGTTGGTGGCATTCCATATTCAAGAGCTCTGATAAAATCGTTGTCTATGAACATTGCTTCATCATCTCCTTTTTCAGAAAGTTTTAATTGGTCTTCAAACCTTTCTAATTGATCAATTGGATCATTTAATTCAGAATATGCATTCGCAAGTTCTTTTCCATTTACTAGTAGTTCAAATCTTTCAGTTAATTCAGGATTATCTCTATGCTCTTTTGTTAAAGGACTCATTTCTTTTGGGTAATCAGTTATAAATGTTGGTTGTAAGTAGTTATGTTCACATTTTTCTCCGAAAATTTCATCAATTAGTTTGCCTTTACCCATCGTTTCATCGACTTCAATTTCCAAATTTTTTGCTGTTTCAAAAAGTTCTTTTTCACTCATCTTAGAAACATCTATACCTGTATGTTCTTTGATTGAATCTAAAATGCTAATACGTTTAAATGGAGCTTTAAAATTTATTTCTTTTTCATTTAATTTTACTTTAGTAGAACCATTCAACTCTAAGGCAACTTTTTCAAGTAAAGATTCTGTCATTTCCATCATCCAGTAATAGTCTTTATAAGCAACATATAATTCAACCATAGTAAATTCAGGATTATGGGTTCTATCCATTCCTTCATTTCTGAAAGCTTTAGCAAATTCATAAACACCATCAAAACCACCAACAATTAATCTTTTTAGATATAGTTCATTTGCAATTCTTAAATAAAGAGGAATACTTAAAGCGTTATGGTGTGTTACAAAAGGTCTTGCAGAAGCACCACCAGGAATTGATTGAAGTATTGGAGTTTCAACTTCCAAATAGTCATTGTCATTAAAAAAATTTCTAATGACATTAATAATCTTAGTTCGTTTGATAAACGTTTCTTTAACACTTGGATTAACAATTAAATCAACATATCGTTGTCTATATCTTAATTCGGGATCTGAGAACTCGTCGTAAGTTTTTCCTTCAGAATCTGTTTTTGGAAGTGGTATGGGTTTTATTGATTTACTAAGTAGAGTAAATTTCTTCACTAGGATTGTTTTTTGGCCAACTTGAGTTGTAAACAATTTTCCTTCAATTCCAATAATATCACCGATGTCTAAAAGTTTTTTATAAACTTCATTGTACATTGTTTTGTCTTCTCCTTCGCAAATCTCGTCTCGATTAAAATAAACTTGAATTTTTCCTTTACTATCCTGAATTTCAGCAAAACTAGCTTTACCTTGAATTCTTCGTGACATTAATCTTCCAGCCACAACTACATCTTTATCCTCCTTAAAATTTGAAGTAATTTCCAGAGAATTATTATTAACTGGATATAGATTAGCAGGAAAAGGATTAATTCCTAAAGATTTTAGTTTATTTAATTTCTCTCTTCTTATTTGCTCTTGTTCAGACAACATATTTAGAATTTTATTCAAATATAATCAATCAAATTCAAAGGAAACTCTGTATTTGAATCTTCATATAATTAATATATTTACTAAATAATATTAAAATAAAAATTTGAGTTTTTGGAGAGTGATTCTTTCAATCTTATTTCCACCACTTTCAGTCATTGATAAAGGTTGTGGATCTATTATGATAGTATTTATTCTTACGCTTTTTGGATGGGTTCCTGGTGTTATTGCTGCTTTGGTTATTTTAAATAATAATAAATGAATAGAGATATAGTTTTACATGATTTGGGTTTATTAGACTATCAACAAGCTGTAGATTATCAAACTAAAATTTTTAATAAAATTATTGATCAAAAACTTAAAAATAGAAAGTCAGTTAATAAAGAAATTACTCAAAATCACCTAATTTTTGTTGAACACCCCAATGTGTATACACTTGGTAAAAGTGGTGATATTAATAACCTTTTATTAAGTAAAGAAGATTTAGAAAAAAAAGAGATTCAATTTTTTAATACGAATCGAGGAGGAGATATTACATGCCACGGCCCAGGTCAAATTGTTTGTTATCCAATTTTAGATCTAGATAATTTTTTCTCTGACATTCATAAATATCTTAGATATCTAGAGGAGGTTGTAATTCAAACATTAAATGAATTTGGAATAAAATCAGAAAGAAGTCCTGATGAAACTGGAGTTTGGATAGAACCTAAACAAATCTCAGCAAGAAAAATTTGTGCAATGGGAGTAAAAGCCAGTCGCTGGGTTACTATGCATGGATTTGCTTTAAATGTAGATAATGATTTAAGTTATTTCAAAAATATTATCCCTTGTGGGATATCAAATAAGTCAGTTACTTCTATTACAAATGAAATAGCAAATCAAGTGGATAAATCTGATGTTAAAGAAAAAATAATTAAAAATTTCGAAAATATTTTTTCGGCGAAATTAATTAATGGTATAAATTAGAATTTCATTTTTTTCTCCCAGTGTTGTTATATATTTTTGTAATAGTTTGTCTTCAAAATAATCTATAGAGCTTGATCCATAAATTGGAAAATTCGGTAATATATTTGCGTTAGAATCAAATAAATAAATTTTATTTTCTTGTTTATCGTTAATAGAAATTATATCATTTGACTTAGTTTTAAAAATTTTTGGTTTAGAATAATCTCCAAATTTAAGTTCAATGATTTTTTCATTTATTGTTAAGATATTCTCGCTTAAGTAAACAAGATTATCTCTGTCAGCATTAATTAAATATTTACTTTCAAGGGGTAAAGGATTTTTTATTATTTTACCATCAGTTCCTATTTTAATGATATTATTTTCAGAATCAATAGTAGTAAAATAATTACTATTAAGGAAAATTTCATTGTTGATATTTTTAAGTTTATTTTCAATTCTGATATTACCTCTCCTGTCTGTAATTATCAATTTATTATTTTCATTAAAAATTAGATAATCCTTACTTCCAATTCTAAAATGTTTTGGGCTTTTGGTCAATTCACCTTTTAAATTTTTTTTAGAAAAACCACTAACATTTCTCATCTTTGAGTTAATAACTTTTATGTTATTGTCAAAAAGAAAAAATCTATAATTTTTTATTTTATCATAATCAAAGACAGAAAGACCTAATTTATTTTTGTTTTTAACTTTTTTTACAACATTACTATTCTTATCAATGATTTGAAAGTCCTCAGTAGTATTGAATGCATATTGTAGTCTTCCATTTTTATAAAGATCCACTTGAACTATTTCTCCAATAATTTTTGCTCCAATATCCTTTTTCCATATTAATTCACCATCAATAGAAATTAGAAATAATTGATTTTCCTCGTCTTGAAAAATAATTTCTCTTTTTTTTGTAACATAATTTGTAACAAATTTTGGTGTGCTTATAATGTTATTTTCAATTTTGAAATTATTTACAAGATTTATTTTGTTCTTATCAGGTTTTACAATATTTTTTAAAACACTATGAGTATTGTAAATTAAATTTTCATCTAATGTTATCAAATTTATCATATAAGGAAAATCGTCAACTGAAACATCTAGATTTTTTAAAATTCTGCTTTTTATATTTTTTAGATTAGATAGTTTTAAATAATTATTTTTTGTTGGAATTTTGCTCTCAAGTTGTCGGTATCCTTCCTCATCAATAATAGTGGAGTTGCTCGACAAACTAACTATAAACCTTTCGATTTCTTCTTTTGATTGACTAATAATTAATCTATTTCCTAAAATACTTGCAAAGTTTTGTTTGAGTTTATAATCATTGAAATATAAATTATCAAAATTTAAAATATTCTTTTTTAACGAATAAACTGCATAGTCTCTGTAATTGTAAGGACTATCACTTATTTCATTAATTTTTCTTTCTAAAAATTCATTTTCTTTAAAATTTACTAGAAAAATAGAATCTTTGACTGTGTTTAATGTTCCAAACTCATTTATATCAATTAATAGAGAATCTGTTTTTAATTTACCTATTTGAGTAATAGATTCCGTTTTTTCAATATTTTCTAAATAATTATAAAAATTAAAACTGTAACGTTCAAACTCTAAAAAATTATTTGGAACAAGGTCAATCAAATTACTTTTACTAGGTTTGGTTCCATTTAAGTAAGAAATATTTTTTGGAATAGAATCATTAAGTAACGCTAAACCGTTAAATGTCAATCCATTTTTATTTAATTCAACATCAAATTGAAACCAGTTTGATAATTTGGAAATATTTATTATGTCAGTTAATTTATCAGAATCCACAATACCTTTTAATTCCTTTGATATAAAAATTGTAATATTTGAATTTGATATATTATATAACTCTTCTAATTCATTGTTAGAATTTTTTAATACAAGATTTGAATTTCTAATAGAATTTTCAATTAATAATTTACTTTCTGATTCTATGTGTATACCATTCTTCAATGTTGAATAATAAAAATTATTATCGTTACCAATTCTTTTTATAATATGACGATCATAAACTATTGAATCAATAATATTTTTTTGAAACTTTGAATTTCTATTTGATTTGGAAAAGATAATTGGAGTTATCTTGTTTTTACCAATTATATGGTAACTTACTAAAATGTCAGAATCACCAATTTTTGATAAAATAGAATCATTATCGACATTAAGAATTTTATTTAAGTTTCGATTAAAATTTATTAAATTTTTTTCTGAATAATTATTATTTTTTATTAAAAGAATAGGATTAGTGGGGACAAGATCAATTAATCTATTAGTATTGTTATTTTGTTGACAACCTGCAAGAAATAGTAATAATATAATCCAACTTTTTTTCATAATAAATTGTGAGGTAAAAGTAATGAACTATTCACTTAATTTAAAGTAACTTAAAACTTTTTCTGTGATGTTCTGTAACACCAAATTTTAAAATTGCTTTTCTATGTTCTTTTGTTGGGTACCCATTATTTTTATCCCATTTATAGTTGACGTTTTGAATTGACATAGTTTTCATTAATTCATCTCGTGCCGTTTTTGCTAAAATTGATGCAGCAGCAATATTCATATATTTTGAATCGCCTTTAATTATACATTTGAAGGGAATATTTTGTTTTGTATTAAATCTATTACCATCTACTAAAATAAATTCAGGTTTAATTTTAAGATTAAGAATTGCTTTATTCATTGCGAGAATTGAAGCATTTAAAATGTTTATTCTATCTATGGTTTTTACATCAATATGTACTATTGAATAGTCAATTGACTTTTCTAAAATTATTTTTTTAAGCCTATTTCTTTTAGATTCTGAAAGTTTTTTTGAATCCGTTAATTCACTATTTCTAAAATCTTTTGGAAGAATCACTGCAGCAGCTGTTACAGGACCCGCTAAACATCCTCTTCCAGCTTCATCTGTACCACATTCTAAAAGTTTCGTATAAGAATTAATTAACATTGTTATTAAAATTAAATATTTTAAAATAATTAAATGAAATGAATAACTTTGAATTAAATAGAAATAATGAAGATTTTTTACTTTGTATTGATTTTATTAATAAAATTCAATTTATCATATAGTCAGAAATCTTCCGATTTTAATTCTCTAACGAAAAATCTGGAAATTAGAAATGACTCTGTTAATAAAGAAAAAACCCCACCAATTAATAAATATTTAATTTTTGATCACAAAGGAGACTCAATAGCAGTAGATACCTCTTTAACAATACAAAAATTATATAAGTTCAATTTTTTGAGAAAAGATAATTTAGAAAAATTAAAATTTTCAAACTTTGGACAAACTTATAATTCTTTAACTTATAGCTATGATAATTCAGCATTACCCTTTTCAAGTTTTTCCTCCAAACAACATGCTTATTTGAAATCAAGTGAAGTAAAATACTACAATGTTCCAACTCCGCTTACAGAATTACTATTTAAGTCAGTTATGAAACAAGGTCAATTTACTGACGTTTTGTTTTCAACTAATACATCAGAAAATTTTAATTTTTCAATAGCATTTAAAGGAATGAGATCACTTGGAAATTATCAAAATATAATATCTGGGTTAAAGAAATTTCGTTTCACATCAAATTATATTTCACCTCTTGAATCATATAAATTTAAGATGCATTATGTTAGTCAAAATTTTGAAAATAAAGAAAACGGAGGTTTAACTGGTTTGTCTATTGAAAATTTTGAATCTGAGGATAATTTATTTTCAGAAAGATCAAAACTCTCTGTAAAATTTGAAGATGCTACTAGCTACTTTTTGAGTAAAAGATTTTTTTTAGATCAACAAATAGTAATAATAAAGTCTAAAAAAAAGAATTCTTTATCTATAGGTCACATATTTGAGTATGAAACTAATTATAGCGCTTTTGAACAAGATAGTCCTTCTGTATTTTATGGAAACTCTACGACTGCAATTAGTGATAAAAGTCAAATTAAAACGATGTCAAATAAATTTTATACTTATTTAAATTCTAAGGTTTTTGGCGATGTTAAAGTTTCTTATTTAAATTATAATTATGACTATTTAACCAATTCGTTAAGTTCTTCACCAACAGGTTTTGATAAAAATGAAAACTCTATTCAATTTGAATTAAAAAAAACTATTCTTAATCATCAGTTATATGGAAAGTTAGAAAAAAATTTATTTGGTAATAGATTAGGAGACCTAATTAATGTGAGCTTAATTTCTAGAAACAAAAAATTTAATTATGCTTTTAGTTTTAATAATTTAAGAAAACATTCTGGCTTCTATTTTGAGCTTTTTGAAAGTAATTATTCTGAGATTAATTGGATAAATGAATTAAATTCTACAAAAATTAACAATATTAATTTAGAATTTATTTCAAAAGCTGTTGGTTCTTTAAAATTTGACTATACTACAATTGATAACTATACTTTTTTTGATTTAAAAGACACTTCCCTAATAAACGAGGATCAAGATTTAAAATTAATACCAAAAGTAAATCAACATAATAATACAATTAATTACCTAAAAATTAAATGGCAAAAAGAATTTAATTTTGGAAAATTCGCATTAGATAATTCCTTTATTTTTCAAAATGTTTACCAAAATCAAAATGTATTAAATTTACCAGATTATATTTTTAGAAATACAATTTATTTTTCAGATCATTTATTCAAAAGAGCAATGTTTCTTCAAACTGGATTAACTTTTAAATATTTTTCAAAGTATTATGCTAACGAATATAATCCTCTAATTAGTTCTTTTCATATTCAAGAGAATAAAAAAATTGGAAATTTTCCAATCATAGATCTTTTTGTAAATGCAAAAATTAAAAGAACTAGATTGTTTTTAAAGGCAGAGCATTTTAATTCAACTATAACGGGAAATGATTTTTATTCATCACCATCATATCCATATAGAGATTTTCTTATAAGATTTGGATTAGTTTGGAACTTCTTTAATTAGTGATTTTATCTGACAGAGGGAAGATCACCCTTTTCTTTTGTTTCAAGATTTGAAGTTCCCATCAAAAATTTGTCAACTTGATATGCAGCTTCTCTTCCTTCAGAAATTGCCCAGACTATAAGAGATTGACCCCTTCTCATATCACCAGCCGAAAAAACATTGGGGTTGCTAGTCTGATAGTTATTAGTTTTAATTTGTTGCTTTTCGTTGGTTTCTAAATTTAATTTATCAATTAAATCGGGCTCATGTCCTGTAAAGCCTAAAGCAAGTAATGCTAGATCACAAGGCCATAATTTTTCAGATCCTTCAATTTCTTTTAAACGAGGTCTTTTACCATCTTCTTTAACCCACTCAACTTCAACTGTTTTTAAACTTTTTACATGTCCATTTTTATCTCCAATAAATTCTTTTGTCAAAATACTCCATTCTCTATGAATTCCTTCATCATGAGATGAAGTTGTTTTAAGTTTAAATGGCCAGTAGGGCCAAGGGTTTTCATCTGATCTTTCTTTACTAGGTTTAGGCATGATTTCAAAATTTGTAACCGATTTAGCTTCCTGTCTATTTGAAGTTCCAATACAGTCGGACCCAGTATCACCACCCCCAATTACTATAACATGTTTGTCTTTTGCGTTTAAAGATTCTTTAGTTTTATTTAATCCGTCAATAACTTCATTTTGAAGAGTTAAAAATTCCATTGCTTGTTTTACGCCTTTTAATTCAGACCCTTTTATAGGAAGATTTCTTTTAATAGTGGCTCCTCCACATAAAACAATTGAGTCGTATTTTTTTAATTTTTCACAAGAAAAATCTTTTCCAACTTCAGTATTAGGAAAAAATTTAATACCCTCTTTTTTTAATATTGATAATCTTCTATCAATAATATGTTTTTCCATTTTGAAATCAGGAATACCATATCTTAATAATCCTCCAATTTTTTGATCTCTTTCAAAAACATGTACTATATGACCTACTTTATTTAATTGTTGAGCTGCAGCTAACCCTGCAGGACCAGAACCAACAACAGCAATTTTTTTTCCAGTTCTATTTTCAGGAGGAGTTGGTTTAATCCATCCTTCTTTAAAACCTCTTTCTACAATATATTTTTCTATCATTTCAATAGAAACAGGCGGATTTATTATTCCTAAAACACAGGCAGCTTCACATGGAGCAGGACACAATCTTCCTGTAAATTCAGGAAAATTATTTGTTGAGTGAAGAAGATAAAGAGCTTTTTCCCATTCATTATTGTATACAGCATCATTAAAATCAGGAATTAAATTTCCTAATGGACAACCACTATGACAAAATGGAACTCCACAATCCATACATCTTCCTCCTTGTTCTCTTAGTTTTTCATCAGAAGGTTTTAAAGTAAACTCTTTATAATTCTTGACTCTTTTTTTAACGGGAATTAATCCTTCATCCGTTCTCTCATATTCAATAAATCCTTTTAATTTACCCATGAAAATTAATTTACTATTTCTTTAATTTTTTCTTTTGCCATTTTTTCTAATGCATGTTTATATTCAGTAGGCATTATTTTAACAAAACTTGAAGATTGTTTATTCCAGTTGTTTAGAATTTTTTCAGCTACTTTACTTGATGTGTAAGTAAAGTGGTTTTCTATTAATTTTTTAACTAAATCTAAATCTTGACTTGAAGGATTTTCAAACTCAATCATTTCAGTATTAAAATTTCTTTCATCAAAATTTTCTGTTTTATAAATGTATGCGGTACCTCCACTCATTCCTGCAGCAAAATTTCTTCCAACATCTCCTAGAATAATTGCTGTTCCGCCCGTCATATATTCACAACCGTGATCACCAACTCCCTCAACCACAGCTTGAGCTCCCGAATTTCTAACACAGAATCTTTCACCTGCAATCCCATTAATGTAAGCTTCCCCTGCAGTTGCACCATATAGTGTAACATTTCCTGTGATTATATTTTCTTCAGATTTAAAGTCAGCTTCTTTAGGAACTTTAACAATAATTTTAGCTCCAGATAAACCTTTTCCAAAATAATCATTAGTATTTCCATCAACAATTAAAGAAAGTCCATGGGTTGCAAAAGCTCCAAAACTTTGACCAGCAGCACCTTTAAATTTTAATTCAAGTGTGTCTTTTGGAAGTCCTTTTGCACCATACAGTTTTGATATTTCATTACTTAGAATTGTGCCAACAGTTCTATCTGTATTTTTAATTTCATAAGATAAACTCATTTTTATTTTTTTCTCGATTGCAAGTTTAGCTTCCTTTAAAATTCTAAAATCAATAACATTTTCTAAATTATGATCTTGAGTTGTGATATTTTTTAGTGGGGTGTTTTCAGGAACATTAGGTTTGTAAAGAATTTTTGATAAGTTAATGCCCTTTGTTTTATAATTTTTAACAGCATCTTCCATATTAATTTTTTGGCTCTGACCAACCATTTCATCAACAGTTCGAAACCCTAATTGTGCCATAATTTCTCTTAATTCTTCAGCAACAAAATACATGAAATTAATTACATGTTCTGGTTTTCCTTTAAAGTTTTTTCTTAGCTCAGGATCTTGAGTTGCAATTCCAACAGGACATGTGTTTAAGTGACATGCTCTCATCATGATGCAGCCTGAAGCGACAAGTGGAGCAGTTGAAAAACCAAATTCTTCAGCACCTAATAAACAAGCTATGGCTACATCTCTCCCAGTTTTTAATTGACCATCACACTCAATGACAACCCTTCCTCTCAAATCATTCATTACAAGGGTTTGTTGTGCTTCAGCAATTCCTAATTCCCAAGGAAGTCCAGCATGTTTTAGTGACGTTAAAGGAGAAGCGCCAGTTCCTCCATCAAAACCAGAAATTAAAATAACATCAGCTTTAGCTTTTGCAACACCTGCGGCAATTGTACCAACTCCAACTTCAGAAACTAGTTTTACATTTATTCTAGCTTCTCTATTTGCGTTTTTTAAATCATAAATTAATTGAGATAGATCTTCAATTGAGTATATATCATGATGAGGAGGTGGAGAAATTAAACCTACATATGGCGTTGAGTTTCTAACCTCAGCAATCATAGGATTTACTTTTGGTCCGGGTAATTGTCCGCCTTCACCAGGTTTTGCTCCCTGAGCCATTTTAATTTGAATTTCTTTTGCACTACTCAAGTAGTGAGAGCTTACACCGAATCTTCCAGAGGCCACTTGCTTAATAGCGCTATTTTTCCAAATACCATTTTTATCTTTAAGGAATCTACTGGAATCTTCACCACCTTCTCCTGAATTGCTTTTTCCTCCAATTCTGTTCATCGCAATAGCTAAGTTTTCATGAGCTTCCTTACTTATTGATCCATATGACATTGCCCCAGTCTTAAATCGTTTTACAATTTCAGTCCACGGCTCAACTTCTTCAATTGGAATTGGATCAAAATCAACAAGCTTAAACATTCCTCTTATAGTCATTAACTGTTTATTTTGATTGTTAATTAAATCAGAATAAACTTTATAAGTTTCTATTTTATCTTCTTTAACTGCTTGTTGTAACTTAGAGATTGTTGATGGATTTAAAAGGTGAGCTTCCCCGTTTCTTCTCCAACGGTAATTGCCTCCAATTTCTAAACTTACAAATTTGTTTTTATTATTAAATGCATCGATATGTCTTTTGGAAAGTTCCTTTTCTAGGCTGTATAATCCTATACCTTCAATTCTAGTAGGAGTATTGGAAAAATATTTTTCTGTGAAACTCTCTCTAAGTCCAAGTGCTTCAAAAATCTGAGCACCACGGTAAGAATGTAATGTAGAGATACCAATTTTATTCATTATTTTGAGAATACCTTTATCTATTGCCTTATTGTAATTATAAATAGAGTCTTCTATAGTTTGATCTCCAAAAGCGCCTTTTGAATGATGATATTCAATTATCTCATTAACTAAGTAAGGATTAATTGCACTAGCTCCATAACCAAATAACATTGAAAAATGATGAGGTTCTCTAGGCTCAGAAGATTCTATAACTATACCAAATTTTGATCTTTTTTTGGATTTCATCAAAACGTGATGTACGTTTGAACAAGCTAAAAGTATAGGAATTGCACCTTTTTCTTTAGAAACTCCCCTATCACTAATTATAATAATATTAAACCCGTCATCAACAAAGGAATTTACATCTTTGACCATTTTATCTAAGGCTTCTTCAATTCCATTATGTCCTTTAATAACATCATATAAAGCACTTACAGAAGCAGTTTTAAAGTTTTTGTTTTTTATAAACTTTATCTTATCTAAATCCTCATTTGAAATAATTGGATTATTGATTTTTAACTTTTTACAATGATCGGGAACAATATCGAAAATATTAAAATCACTTCCAATTCCAAGACCAGTGTCTGTAACTATTTCTTCTCTTATTCCATCAAGTGGAGGGTTGGTAACTTGGGCAAATAGCTGTTTAAAATAGTTAAATAATAGTTGAGGTTTTGTAGATAAAACCGCTAGAGGGGTATCAGAACCCATAGATCCAATAGTTTCTTTCCCAGACGAACACATAGGAAGTATTATTGTTTTAAGATCTTCTTGAGTGTATCCAAAAATCCTTAGTCTTGTTTCAAAATCTAATTTTTCATTTGGAGTTTTATTTCCAGTGTAGGGAACTTCTTTTAATGGAAGAACATTTTCATTTATCCATTTTCTGTAAGGATATTTATTTACTATACTGTTTTTAATTTCTTCATCTTCAATTATTCTACCTTCGTTCATATCAACCAAAAACATTTTTCCAGGCTCAAGTCTTCCATGAGATTGAACATTTTTAGGTTCTATTTGTACAACTCCAGTTTCAGATGACATTACTACGTAACCATCCTTAGTGACAGTATATCTTGAAGGTCTTAAACCATTTCTGTCCAATAAAGCACCTATGTATTTTCCATCAGTAAAAGGAATTGACGCTGGTCCATCCCATGGCTCCATTATACTTGAGTTAAATTCGTAAAACGCCTTTTTTTCATCAGACATTGATTTATGTTTTTCCCAGGCTTCTGGAACCATCATCATCATAACTTCTGGTAATGATCTTCCAGTTGTTAATAATAATTCCACTACCATATCCATTTGTGCAGAATCTGATTTACCCTTTAAAATGGTTGGAAAAATTTTAGAAATTTCTTCACCAATAAATTCACTTTTCATTAGTTCTTCTCTAGAATGCATTCTAGTCACATTTCCCTTAATTGTGTTGATTTCTCCGTTGTGGCACATGTATCTAAAAGGTTGGGCTAAATCCCATGTTGGAAAAGTATTTGTTGAAAATCTTTGGTGTACAAGTGCTAAACGGGTAACTAAATCAGGATCTTTAAGATCTAAATAAAAACGATCTATATCCTCTGGAATTAAGAGGCCTTTGTATATTAATGTTCTATTATGTAAACTAGAAAAATAGAAATAATTTTTTTGATGTAATACACTATTGTAAATCTCATTTTCAGCTATTTTTCTAGCTATGAATAATTTGGTATTAAACTCAATATCTGAAAATTGGGTGTTGTTTTTTCCAATGAAAACTTGTTTGATAATTGGTTGTGTTTTTGCTGCAATTGATCCAACAACCTTTGAATTTACTGGAACATTTCTCCACCCTAAAACATTTAATCCCTGTTTTTCTATTTCTTTTTCAAAAATATCGATACAGTAGTTAAGTTGATTTATTTTTTGAGGAAGAAAAACCATCCCTACTGCATATTCATAGGATTCTGGAAGATTAAAATTACATTGTTTTACAAAAAAATCATGCGGGATTTCAATTAATATTCCAGCACCATCTCCAGTTTTACCATCAGAACTAACAGCTCCTCGATGTTCTAAACATGTTAAAATATTTAGAGCTTTTGGAATAATATTATTGGTTTTCTCGCCTCTTAAACTACATATAAATCCTGCACCACAATTGTCGTGCTCATAATCGGGAGAATAAAGTCCTTGTTTTTTAGGTAGCATAAAATATTAAATAGGAACTCGCAAATATAATATATAATACGCGTTTTAGTATCTATGATACTATTAAAGAACATAATTATACAAAGTTGATAATTAAAGCCATTTATATTGATAAATTAGTATTATTTCTCTTTTTAATTAACTATTTCATAATTTTCGATTATATATACTTTCATCATATTTTTTTCATATTTTTAGAAACTTAAATTTATAATTAATGGAAATTTTAATAATTGGAGTATTCGTTTTAGGATATGTTTTGATCACTCTTGAACATTCAATAAAAATTGATAAACTAATTCCAGCACTTGCAATGATGGGTATTCTTTGGGCAATCATTGCTTTAGGTCACATGGAGGTTTACGATATTAATTTAGAGTTGTTAAAGCTCGAACCAAATCATATTGAAGAAGTTCTTCTGCATCACTTAGGTAAAACAGCTGAAATTTTAATCTTTCTTTTGGGTGCAATGACAATTGTTGAAATAATTGATTACTTCGATGGTTTCTCTGGGATTAAACAGGTTATTAAGACTAGAAGTAAAGTCAAAATCCTTTGGATTTTTGGAGGGTTAGCTTTTGTACTGTCTGCAATAATTGATAATCTTACAGCAACTATAGTTCTTATAACTCTTTTACAAAAACTTGTAAAAGTAAGATCATTGAAATTATGGTACGCTGGTTTAATTATTATTGCTGCTAATGCTGGTGGAGCGTGGTCTCCTATTGGTGATATAACAACAACTATGCTTTGGATTGGAAATAAAGTAAGTGAAATAAATCTTGTTAAGTTTTTAATAATTCCTTCTTTAGTCTGTATGATAGTTCCTTTTTTAATAGCCTCTAGATTTAGTATATTTAAAGGAGAATTGGAAGTAACAGAAATAAATGAGGAAACCAACCCTTATGGAAATAAAATGTTGTTTTTAGGTTTAGGCTCTATTTTATTTGTTCCCTTTTTTAAAGTAATAACTCATCTTCCTCCCTACGTTGGAATGATGCTTTCATTGGCTTTTGTAGCTACAATTGCTGAAATATTATCTAATAAAAAAATTAATATTTCTAATGTTGATTCTGAAAGCGATGAAGTTGCTCACTACAGTCCTGTTCATAAATCACTTTCAAAAATTGAACTTCCTAGTATTTTATTCTTTTTAGGGATTTTACTAGCTGTTGGAGCATTAGAATCTTTAGGTATTCTATTTAATTTCGCCGGATATTTGACTGAAATATTTCCAAACACTGATGTTTTAATGGTATTATTTGGGTTTTTATCTGCGATAATTGATAATGTTCCATTAGTAGCTGCTTCTATGGGTATGTTTCCAAATATTCTTGATGATCCTTTATGGCATGCATTAGCTTTTTCTGCTGGTACTGGAGGAAGTATGCTTATCATTGGTTCCGCTGCTGGGGTTGTTGCAATGGGAATGGAAAAAATTGATTTTTTCTGGTATTTAAAGAAGGTGGCTATTTTAGCTTTAGTGGGATTCTTGTCTGGATATGGGACATTTATGTTGCTTAGAGATTTTGTTCTTTAGAACTCATGAACTACCAACAAACAGTTAATTGGCTTTTTAACCAACTACCTGTTTACCAAAATGAGGGCATTTTTAAATATAAAGTTGATTTACAATCTATCACAAAAGTTTGTGATCAATTAAATAATCCTCAAAACAATTTTAAATCAATTCATGTTGCTGGAACAAACGGAAAAGGTTCTTCTTCACACATGCTTTCTTCAGTTTTTCAAGAAGCTGGTTTGAAAGTTGGTTTATACACGTCTCCTCACTTAGTTGATTTTAGAGAAAGAATAAAACTTAATGGCTCTAAAGTTGAAAAAAAGTTTGTTGTTGATTTTATTGATAGTAATATTGAATTTTTCTCAAACAATAAGATTTCATTTTTTGAAATGACTGTTGCAATGGCTTTTGATTTTTTTTCAAAATCAAAAGTTGATATTGCGATTATTGAAACGGGTTTAGGAGGAAGGTTAGATGCTACAAACATTATAAATCCTTTAATCAGTTTAATTACAAATATTGGATTAGATCATAAAGAATTTTTAGGAGAAAGTCTTATTGAGATCGCAAGAGAAAAAGCTGGAATAATAAAACCAGGTATTCCTATTGTTATTAGTGAATTTCAAAATGAAATTTTTCAACTTTTTGAAGAAAGAGCAAAAGAATTAAATTCAGCTATATATATCTCTGATCATCAAAAAAAGTTAAAAACAGATTTATTAGGGAATTTTCAAAATAAAAATATTAATGGAGTATTAAAAGTGATTTCTCTTTTAAAAGAATTTAATATTTCAAATAAAAGTATTAATAGAGGGTTTTTAAATGTTAAAAAAAATACTGGATTAATTGGAAGATTTCAGATTTTAAGCAAATCTCCAATGGTGATCTGTGATGTAGGTCATAATTTAGAGGCATTCAATGAAATATGTAAAGAATTAGAATCAATTAGATATCAAAATTTAAAATTAGTTTTAGGCTTTGTCCAGGGAAAGAATTTCAATAAAATATTAGATCTATTACCAAAATCTGCAGAATATTATTTTTGTTCTCCTAATTTAAGCAGGGCTTTAGATATCAAAGAATTGAAAAATTATTCCATTGATAACGGAATTAATTCCACTTTTCATAAAAGTGTAAAAGAAGCTTATAAATGTGCATTACAGAATTGTAATAAAAATGATCTTTTATTTATTGGAGGAAGCAATTTTATAGTAGCTGAAATTTTATGATTTTGGCACAAATTTTGAAAAATTATTAATATGAAAAATTTTATTTTATTATTTACTTTAATTTTTTCTTATTCTTGCTCGAGTGATGAATTTGAAAAAGATGGTTATGATAAGGATGGTAACTCTTATGATGGTCCGATTGAAACTATCAACCATAATGGTGTAGAAAGGAAATATATTATTTATAAACCTCAAGGGCATGATGGTAATTCAAAGTTGCCACTTATGTTAAATTTTCATGGATTTGGTGGACAGGCTGGTGATTATATGTCATATTCAAACATGAGATCTACTGCTGATTCTGAAAATTTTATTTTAGTCTATCCTCAAGGCACTGACTTGGACGGTTCTTCTCATTGGAATGCCGCTTTGAACGGAGGTGATAATAAAAGTGATGTTGATGATTTGGGTTTTATTGAAGCTGTAATTAATAAATTAAATAATGATAATTTAATAGATTTAAAAAGAGTTTATTCCGTTGGTTATTCAAATGGCGGCATGATGAGTTACGCTTTGGCTTGCTATAAAAGTAATTTAATAGCTGCAATAGGTTCAGTTTCTGGATATATGCTTCAAAACGACGAATGTACTCCATCCCATTCTATACCTTTAATAAAATTACACGGAACAACTGATTATTATGATGGAGGCGGAGTTTACAACTCTGTAGACTCTGTTCTTAATTTTTGGGTAAATTTTAATAATACAGATCTTGATCCAATAATAAATAATATTGATGATAATGGTACTTCAATAATTAGTTACAAATATGAAAATGGAGATAATAATGTTTCTGTTGAACACTATAAAATTATTGATGGTCAACATGTTTGGTTTAGTAATGATTTTAACGGTAAAAATACTGGCCAGTTAATTTGGGATTTCGTATCTCAATATGATATAAATGGCTTAATAGACTAAATATTAAATTTATTTATTAAAAATAAATTTCCTGTGCCAGTCTGAACGTGTTTGAATGAGCCTCAATTATTTCTTCAATATTAATTGAATAACCACCACCCATACTCACTTGAACTGGTATATTATTTTTTTTACAATTATTTAAAATAAATCTATCTCTTTCTAAACATCCTTTAATTGTTAATGATAATCTGCCAAGCTTATCGTTTTTTAAAACATCTACACCGGCTAAATAATAAATAAAATCGGGTTGGAAATTATCAATCACTCTTGGAATAATTTCTTTTAATTTTTTTAAATAAAAGGCATCATTAGTAAAATCATCAAATCCAAAATCTAAATCACTATTTTCTTTTCTGAAAGGATAATTTTTTTGACCATGAAAAGATAATGTAAACACATTAGGATTATTTTTAAAAATAGATGCTGTACCATTTCCCTGATGAACATCTAAATCAATTATTAAAATTTTTTTTATAAAACTTTTATTCAACAAATAATTTGCTGCTATAGCTTGATCATTTAACATACAAAACCCTTCTCCTTTGTCATAGAAAGCATGGTGGGTACCACCAGCTATGTTCATAGATATTCCATTGTTAATTGAAAAATCTGAACATTCAATTGTTCCTTGCGCTATTTTTTTCTCTCTTATGATTAGTTCTTTGCTCATTGGAAATCCAATCGGTCTGATTTCTTTTTTACTTAAACTAAGTGAACATAATTTTTCATAGTATTCTTTTTGATGCGTTGTTAAAACATTTTGATCACTCAAATTTTTTGGAACAAAAAAATTATTAGGATTACAAGTTTTTTCTTTAATTAATTGAATAGGAATTAAATCATACTTTTCCATCGGAAATCTATGGTTCTTATCCAATGGATGTCTATAAATAATATCATGGGCTATTTTCAACATTATAATCAATTTAAATTTATGGCATTAGTTTTGAATTTATAAATTAATTATGAAAAACTTAATTATTGTAGGTCATCCAAATATTGAATCATTTTGTTACAGTGGTATTTTTAGGACTGTAAAAAATAGCTTATCTAAAAATAATGAAGAAATAGAGGTCATTGATTTGTACAGGGATAGTTTTACTAGACCAAGAAAAAAATTAATTAAAAAATATCAAGATTTAGTTACTTGGTCAGAAAGAATTTACTTTATTTCACCTGTATGGTGGTTCAGATTAACACCAAGAATGGAAATATTTTTTGATGAAGTCTTTGAACCAGGATTTGCATATGAATTTGTAAATATTACAAAATTGTATGCTTACCCAAAGCCATTTTTAAAAAATAAAAAAGTACGAACTTATGTAACCCATGGTGCTCCAGCAATTCCAGTATTGACCTTGTATCTTAATTCTGTAAAATTAAGATTGGTTATGGGAGTATATACGTTTGTTTTTGGTTGGAGATTTTCTTTATTTACTAAAACCAAACAATTTTGGTCGGTTCCTTTTGTATCTCAAAAAAAGAGAGAAAAATATCTTAAAATAGTAGAAAAAGATATTATTAATGATTTAGCCTTTGATTAAATATTTATATTATATTTGCCTTCGTTTTAGGGCGCTTAGCTCAGTTGGTTCAGAGCACTTGGTTTACACCCAAGG
>ERZ807291.3372-NODE-3372-length-22778-cov-21.224266_pt1 | contig 22778 bp, 18 predicted proteins | sample MGYA00521257_ERZ807291 | MGnify/ENA primary metagenome ERZ807291 (study PRJEB31413, sample SAMN03169783) | marine metagenome | biome: Marine; feature: Water; material: Subsurface seawater | place: North Sea | collected 2011-04-28 | depth 1 m m ... | reverse complement strand
GAATTGCAATTGGAGTTTATCAATTTGTAACCGCAGCGTTTAACAAAAAACTTAAGCCTGCAGGAAAAAACCCGTGGGATGCCAGGACTTTGGAATGGACTCTTTCCTCACCTGTTAAAGAATATAACTTTGCACGCACACCAATTATTAAATCCCGTGACCAAGCATGGGAAAACAATTATGGCCCCGAGGAAAATCACTCCGAAAAAGAACCACTTGACGATCATGGAGTCCATATGCCTGACCGATCATGGTACCCGCTCGTAACTGCACTTGGTTTATTTGGATTAGTTTTAGGTATGCTGTTCCACCAATCCGTTGATCTTAATACAGGGGAGATTATAAGAAATTACACCTACGCCATTGCTGGTGGAGTCGTTGCAATTATTGGAATAATCATGTGGTCCCTTGAAGGCCCAGCCGGTTATCATATCTTTCCCAAAGAATCTGAAGAATAAAAATAACACCTCCTTTCTAATTATTTTAGATTTATTATGAGTGAAGCATCTGCACACGCCCTTGATCATCACGAACCAGTAACATCCACTGGGATTCCAAACAAAAAAGTTCTGATGTGGGCTTTTCTTGGTTCTGACTGCATGTTTTTTGGAACTCTCATATCAACGCATTTAATTTACCGAAAAATTTCCGCGACAGTTGGAGGTAATTTTTTGGATATTCGCGACATATTTGATATCGAACTTACTTCATTCAGTACTTTTATTCTCTTGGCCAGTTCTTTGTTCATGGCTTTAGCAGTTTCTGCAATCCACAAGGGTAACCTTAAAAGCACAAGATGGATGCTATTTGGTACAATAGTCTTTGGTGCCATTTTTCTTGCTTGCCAAGTCTATGAATTCACACACTTCGTACATGCACCTGGAAACGAGTTAACTCTATCCAGTTACCGAGGACAACCCCATGTATTTGGGTCCACTTTCTATGTGCTTACCGGTACCCATGGAACTCATGTCGCGATCGGAGTATTTTGGCTTATTGGATGGTTGGCATATTCTTTTACTGGAAAAATGAGTAGCGTTCACGCTATTGATGTAGAAATTTGTGGTCTTTACTGGCATTTTGTTGATGTCGTATGGATCCTCATTTTTCCAGTTGTTTATTTAATGGAATACGCATTCTAATTTCACATAAATTTTTTTAAGAAAAGATAATACTATGAGCGGACATTCGGAAGATCCTGTAAAAGAAGAAAGCGAACGCTTTTTTACATTTTTTAATTTATCTATGCTTCTTGTTGCTATTACTGGCATCGAAATTGTTATTATTTATGTTAGGTCTTTTGAGGGTTCGACCATATTTACTGTCTTGGCTGTATGTTCGGTCATTAAGTTCATCGGAGTAATGACTTGGTTCATGCACTTACGTTGGGACAAAATTCTTAACACGATTTTGTTCTTGATGGGGTTAGTAATCGCCGCTTTTACCTTTTTTGCAGTTATATACATGGCTGACGATACCCCAGTGGTAGAAAAATTTGTAATTTCTCAAATTGGAAAAAAATGGGAGTCTGAAAAAGTTTACAAAGTCGGTGACTACATCGAAAACAACAACACTTTTTATATTGCCAAAGCGGATCATAAATCAGGTCAAAATTTCTCTGTTAAAACCAAAAACTTTCAAGCTTGGAAAAAAGTTCAAGGTATTCCACATGAACTTATTTGGAAAGTTAGTACCGGCAATTTAATCGAAATTAATTCACTCAAGCCCGAGAATCCCTTTTTCCACCAATATCACCCTTCTAAAACTGACAACATTGAAGGTTCGAAAATCTCACTCCTTGCAGAAAATGTTGTCGCAGAGGATTTTAGAATAAAGGTGAGATCAGAAGCATCTTGGGTCGAAGGTTTAAACCAATAAAGCTTAGAGCTATATACAATTGAGTTCATCCAATATAAGATGAATTCACCAATTACATTAAGTCACTGGCACACTGAGCCTGCACTTATTGGTGGCATCCTGTTTATCTCTTGGTGCTATTTCATTATTATTGGTCCTTACAGAAAAAAATTCTCCCCTAATCTAGCTTATCCTCAAAAACATACTCTTTGGTTCTGTGCAAGCATGGTAAGCTTTTATTTAGCAGTGGGTTCTCCATTAGATCCTCTAGGAGAAAATTTTCTTTTTTTTGCCCATATGATTCAACATAACATACTGATGTATGTTAGCCCTTTATTTCTACTCTTAGGATTACCAAGTGAGATAGTTGATGATTATATTGAAAATAGACCCCTAGTTGAGCGCTTCTTGAAATTTATTTTACATCCAATAATCGCTGGTCTTTTATTTACACTAGTTTTTTCTTTTTGGCATATTGGAGAATTTTATGAAGCTGCAATCAGGGACAAAACACTTCATATGGCAGAGCACCTCTCGATGTTTTTTACTTCGGTTGCCATGTGGTGGCCTATTTGTGGACCATCCAAAAGAATTCCGCCTTCCAGGTATGGTCCACAAATGCTTTATGTATTGGCAATAATGCTTGGACAAACCCCAATATTTGCGATCCTAACTTTCTCCAAAGATGTACTTTATGATACTTACTTTTATGCGGAACGTATTATGAACTTAAGTCCACTTGAAGATCAAAAAACTGGCGGAGTTTTAATGAAACTCGCCAATATGATTGTTTCAGTGAGTGTTCTCTCCTCTATCTTTTATAGATGGTCAAAAGAACAAAGCAGCTGATTGCTGAAAACTAGAGTCTGGAAACCAACAATTCTCTTTCAAAAAGCATTTCCTTGGGTAACGATTCGGACAGTTGTAAAAACAACTCCTCATGCCGAAGAGTTTGCATACGAAGATTTTCTGGTTCAATAGACATCAGTTTATTCCAATCCTCGTCATTAAACTCTAACCCCGACCAGTCTAAATCATCTTTATAAGGAACCCAACCCAATCGGCCTTCGTGTGCCCTTCCCTGACCGGAAGATCTTTCGACAATCCAACGAAGTACTCTCATATTATCACGGAAACCAGGCCATAAAAATTTGCCTTCCTCATCTTTACGGAACCAATTAACATGAAAAATTCGAGGTTTATTTTTAAGCTTTTTTCCCATTTTCATCCAATGCTTAAAGTAATCACCCATATTATACCCACAGAAAGGCAACATAGCCATTGGATCCCGTCTTAAGTTTCCTAAAGCACCCTCGGCAGCAGCGGTTGTTTCCGAGGCCAGTGTAGCCCCAAGGTATACTCCATGATTCCAATTAAATGATTGATATACCAGCGGGATATCAGACATACGACGCCCACCAAATATGAAAGCAGAGACTGGCACTCCTTCGGGGTTTTCCCAATCCGGGTCAATCGTTGGACATTGGGATGCCGGGGCAGTAAACCGGGCATTAGGGTGTGCGGCAGGGGATCCCAGTTCAGTGGACCATTCACGTCCCTGCCAGTCGATTAAACCCGAAGGTGCTTTATCGGTTAATCCCTCCCACCATACATCGCCATCTGCAGTTAAAGCTACATTAGTAAACAAAGTATTTTCCTTCATCGACTCCATCGCATTTGGGTTAGTCTCCCAGGATGTCCCTGGAGCCACTCCAAAAAAACCTGCTTCTGGATTAATCGCACGCAAACAACCGCTTTCATCGGGTTTCAACCATGCGATGTCATCACCGACCGTTGAAACCTTCCATCCCTTCATTGAATCTGGTGCGACCAACATAGCCATATTGGTTTTCCCACAGGCACTTGGGAAAGCTCCGGCAACATAAGTCTTTTTACCTTCAGGGTTTTCAACACCCAGAATCAACATATGCTCCGCCATCCATTCATTATCCCTCGCCATGCACGAAGCAATACGAAGCGCGAGACATTTTTTCCCCAGTAAAGCATTTCCACCATAGCCACTGCCATATGATACAATGGTTCTTTGCTCAGGAAAATGTACGATATGGGTATCCTCTGGATTGCATGGCCATGGCACATCCTCTGTTCCCTCAGGTAACGGACAACCGACAGAATGGAGACATGGCACAAAAAAGTCTTTCTCACCCATAATATCAAGCACCTTGCTCCCCATACGGGTCATGATCTTCAGGTTTAAAACCACATAAGGGGAATCTGTTACCTGAACTCCAAATTGAGACAGGGGAGAACCAAGCGGACCCATGCAAAAGGGAATTATATACATGGTCCGACCCTCCATTGCTCCCTTAAAAAGCCGTTTCAACTTTGCCCTCATTTTTCGGGGCTCCTCCCAGTTATTTGTCGCACCGGCATCACCCTTTCCGTAACTACAAATAAAAGTTCGGCTTTCCACCCGTGCCACATCCCTTGGATCTGACCTAACTAAAAAACTGTTCGGTCTTTTCTCTTGATTCAGTTCAATCATCGACCCCTGACTAATCATAAGCCCGCAAAGTTCTTCCCATTCCTGATCTGAACCATCACACCAACGAACCTCTTTGGGATCACACATCTCAATCATTTTATCCAGCCATTTAAGCAAAGCCTGGTTATTCGTTTTACTACGATCGAAACTTACTTTTTGTGAATCCATAAAATCTACTCGGTAAGGACGAGTAGGAATTTAGTCAAACATTCCCTACAATTTTGGTTAAAATACTCTCTTTTTCTTTAATTTCATAAATCGAGTTTGCCAATTAGGTCATGAAGTTGTAACTCAGTTATTTGTTTATGCATGAACAGAAAAAACAAAGAGATGCCTTGTTAGCGTTGGAAGATGGAAGCCTTTTCAGAGGGTTTTCTTTTGGAGCAAAAGCAACCGTGGAAGGAGAAGCCGTTTTTAACACGGCAATCACCGGATACCAGGAAACTTTAACCGACCCTTCCTATTATGGACAGATCGTAACCATGACCACTCCCCAAATTGGAAACTATGGAGTAAATTTGGAAGATGAGGAATCTGACGGTCCGAAAGTGGCCGGTTTTGTGGTTCGTGACCTGAGCCCAGTAGTGAGTAACTGGCGGGCTACCGGTTCCCTTGATGATTACCTCAAAACAAACGGAATACCTGGAATTTCAGGTGTGGACACCCGGGCTATCACCAAAAGAATTCGAGTACATGGTGCCCTTAAGGCATGTATAAGCACAGAGAATATAAGTGGCGACGAGGCTCTTCAGAAAGCAAGAGAATGGTCTGGTATTGTCGGTAAGGATTTTGTCAAAGAGGTAACCTGTAAAGATTCTTACACTTGGGATCCGTCAGGAGAAAAAAGCAAGCCATTTACCGTTGTGGGAACTAATCTTTCTTCTACATTTGAAAAGAATACAACCCATCGTCTTGTTGCCTTTGACTACGGTGCCAAACGAGCCATTTATAAAAACCTGCGAAGATTTGGATTTGAAGTAATTGTTCTTCCCGCAGATGCTTCAGCTGAAGAAGCTGCCTCCCATAATCCGGATGCAATTTTTCTCTCCAACGGTCCTGGTGATCCATCCGCTTTGGAATATGCTCACAGTACAATTAAATCCCTCCTTCCGGATTATCCAATATTTGGAATCTGCCTGGGTCACCAAATTTTAACCCACGCCATCGGAGCTGACACATATAAGTTGAAATTTGGCCATCGTGGTGCGAATCAACCGGTCAAAAATATCGAAACTGAGAAAGTTGCTATTACTTCCCAAAATCACGGTTTTGCCGCAGACAAGGAAAAGCTCGAAAAAATGGGGGCGATTGTGACTGAATATAATTTAAATGATCAAACCGTATCTGGTATGAGAATCAAGGATTTGCCTGTTTTCTCGGTTCAATACCATCCCGAAGCATCCCCGGGCCCGAACGATGCAAATCATCTTTTCCAAGCATTTCATCAGTTGGTTACTGACACGAAAAGTATTTCCAAATAAGTCACCAACTCAGAAAGACTGAAGTCGAGAAGTTGGGCTAAAAAATTTAAATATCCGAAACCATTCGGTTTAGAATACTCCGGAATAATATGAAATGCGGAATAGTCCATGATTTAATTTTTGAAAAACATGAAACCGGTTTAGGGCACCCTGAACAAAAGAAAAGAGCATCCTGTATTTTTGAAAAAATCGGGAAGGCTAATCTTTCAAAACAAACAGAAAATATTCCAATTAGAGATTGTTCCTTCAAGGAATTATCCCTTGTTCATAAACCGCATTACCTCCAATCCTCCAAAAAAGAAATTGAAAACGGACTCAGGTCTTTAAGTACCGGAGACACATCAATCTGCGAACAAACTTGGAAAGTGGCTTCCATGGCAACCGGGGGAATTCTCAATGCAGTGGAAAAAGTAATCGATGGTAAACTCAACAATGCATTCTGTATTACCCGTCCGCCAGGGCATCATGCAAGCAGCGGAAAAGGGATGGGGTTCTGCCTGTTTAATCATGTCGCAGTTGCCGCACGGTATGCTCAAAAAGTGCTTGGTGTTGGAAAAGTATTAATTGTGGACTGGGATGTTCATCATGGAAATGGAACCCAGGATATTTTTTATGAAGATGATTCCGTTTTCTTTTTTAGTACTCATCAGTCACCGTGGTATCCAGGCACAGGAAGCAGAGAGGAAACAGGCACAGGAAAAGGTTTGGGGAATACCTTAAATTTGCCCTTTCCATCTGGATCGGGCAAAAAAGAAATTGTGGATTATGCCTTCGGCACGGAACTTCCAAAAAAAATGGTTCAGTTTAAACCTGAACTCATATTAATCTCGGCCGGCTTTGATTCGAGAATAGATGATCCACTTGGACAATTCAAATTAACAGACCAGGACTTTTTCACCCTCACCAAAATCATTTTAAACATCGCCAGAGATTACGGAGACAGTAGAGTTCTTTCTGTATTGGAAGGCGGATACAACCTGGAAGGCCTAGCTTCTGCAAGTGTTTCTCATCTGCAGGCATACATTCAGGAAAATTCGTAATTTCAAATTTTTGAAAAAAATAACCCCGATCATTGGACAATTTTAAAATCTTGGGCTATGTTAAAATTATTCAAAAATTCAGTCGTTTAGAAAGTTCTGCACCTTCGTCAAATTTATTAATTATACCCACAAAGGAAGGCATCAGCAGGCCGGAAATCGAAAAATTTTATAAATGCCGTTTTTACGGCATTTTTTTTGGGTTTAAATAAATTATCGCATCTCTAAATATCGAGTTACTTGACTCTTAAGAATGAAACTTATAGCAAAGAAATATGTTACGCGGTATTTCTCCACTTCTTAGTCCAAAATTGCTCGAAACGCTTTATCGCATGGGTCACCATGACGAAATCATTTTTGGAGATGCCCATTTTCCGGGAGAAAGTTGCAATGAAAATATTATCCGAGCGGATGGGTTGCGGATTGATGACCTATTGGATGCAGTTCTTCCCCTTTTTGTTCTCGATCATGTAATTGAACAACCAGTTATGATGATGGGACCATTACCCGAAGATAAAGCGAATCCAAAAATTGCTGCAGACTACCAAGCTGTCCATGATGGGTACGATGCAATTGTCAAAAAACATTACCCGGACACCGCCCCAATTGCTCAGGTTGATAAATATGATTTTTATGATCAAACCCGCAAAGCATTTGCGGTCGTAATGACCGGTGATACCCGAATTTATGCAAACCTAATCTTGGCAAAAGGAGTCACCACATGGTGAGAGCCTTTGACTTAAAAATTTATTTACCCTCTTGATTTCCCTCCGGAAATATTGACCGTCGTTCCGTGAATGTAGGATGCACGATCGGAAGCAAGAAAAACAACTAAATCCGAAACCTCTGATAATTTACCACTCCTACCCAGGGGAATAGATGATGTACTACCGTATTTTTCACGAAGTTCATCCGCAGAGATACCACGGGTGTATGCAAGAGATTCTTCATAAGCCGGACTCCGCATGGAAGTAGTTTCCATAATTCCCGGACCGACCCCGACCACACGAACACCCTGCCTGCCTAATTCCTTAGACCACGACCGAGTCATATTCTGGTTGGCCGCTTTTGTGGCCGCATACACGCTTTGCCCTTCGCTACCTTCCATCCCTGACTCAGAGGTCATATTGATCACTACACCACCCTTACCGGATGCAAGCATAGCCCGTGCTGCTGCCTGGGCACATAAAAACTGCCCTTTCACATTCACCGCAAATACCTTATCCCAAATTTCCTCGGTTAACTCCTCCTTGCCTGCGGGATCAACCAACAGCCTAGGAACATTAATTCCCGCATTGTTAACCAGGACATCAACCTGTCCGAATTTGTCCACTGCGGTTTGAACCATGGCCTCGACATCTGCCTTAGAAGTCACATCGCAACGGGCAAAAATAGCTTCTCCTGGTCCAACCTCATTGACTTCCAGCACAGCCTTTTGGCCAATATCCTCCGCAAAATCACCAATCACCACTTTCGCCCCCACCTCGACAAATCCTTTCGCAACGGAAAGTCCGATGCCGGCAGCACCTCCAGTAATAATGACCACTTTTTCTGTTAAATTCGTCCAACTCATAATATATTATTTAATTAAGTTTAAAGGGTAAAGAGCTTGGTAACCGTCGTAAAGAGCTTCCTCCACTTTCCTAGACCATTGTTCTCCATTCTCAGAAAGAACTTGAGCTCCCTTCGTTAAAGCTTGGGCTGCCAAACCATCCAATTCCACAGCCGCATTCATAAATGCCTGTGAACTGACCTCCACATAGGGTAAGTCTGGTAATTCAGTAAATGCGAAAAATGAACCAAAGGGTTGGGTACTTTCCACTTTCTCCATCATCTCAGTAACATAATTCAATCCACAGATTCCTTTTACCATCCAGTCAAAATTAACTGGATTCTTCGCCTGCACAACCATGTCATCTGAATGTGGTTCTGATGTGTTAGTTAAAAACCAGGGAACATTGGAACCACAAATTTGATGACGCGAGACATAATGTGCCTGCCTCGATAAAATCGGTACTTCTAAATCACCATCGATAAAATTAACCGCGGCAGAACGTGCAAGCTGGCATTCAATAGACTGGTAACTGGACACGGCATCATTACCTGACCCGGCAATAAAAACATCGGTGAAACTGGATCCAGAAGAAAGTGCGATCAACCCAAATTCTTCCACCGACTGCTCTGGGGCATACACCTGAGTTCCATTGGGCAGAGATTTTAAATAGGTGTTTAACCGTTCACTGTTTTCATTAAAACCCAAAAACGCAACCATAGGATCCTCTGCAAGTCCGTTATTACGAACAGGGTTATTTGGACCGACATTATGATGCATGGAATGTATTTGCGACTCAGCTTCCTGCTGGAAATTATCAAATGTTTCTGCGACACCAACAGGCATCTTAATAACAAGTTCAGGATCCGCCGCACCCGCATAGCTGTTTAGGTTCCCTCCATTCTCAATAATAGCACAGGCCTGATCATAACTTTCCTGAGATGCATAATTGGTCCAAATAACATTTGGTTTTCCAAACTCAGTTAACTTCGAAACAATTGCTGGATCATTACGATCAATTAATTCAACCTTTGTACCTCGTTCTCTCAAATCGAGAATTAATGCATACCGATCCATTTCCGCCAGTTTTGCAGGTGAGCCGGTAATATATACTACCTTGGGTAACTCATCATCAGGTACGCTGGCCACGATTGTTAAATTGATCATGGCCATCCGTGCGGTACCGGATAAATAGGCAAGAATAGAACGGGGGGGAACTCCATATACAAATCCCCCTTGCTCATTAAAAGTGAAAATATGCTTATTGGTACCAAAATTACAGGCAAAAGGTTCAGCATGAGCCAGGGAAACAAGACTGGTGTTTTCCAGTGGTTCCACCCGGTTAAAAAGATTACCAAATCCCTGGGCTCGAATAAATGATGGAGCCACTCCCGGTACTGCATTAAAGCGTCTTAAACCACCGAGGTATTGATAGGAATACCCAAGCGCTGCCAAAACGCCCGAATCCGTAGGCTCAAAATTCAAAGGATCAATTGGTTCACTGGCATGACCGGGTGTGATCACCACAATCTCACCAACCTTAAAATCAGAATCCGACGGAGCCTGGATAATCATTTGCAAAGTCTCATGCCCCAGAGCTACCTTTTCAACTCCGGACGGAACCCGTGCATGTGAATCAAACTGACGGATTGCTTTAGCATCTGATGCACAACGACAATTACCAAAACTGGCGAGTACGAAATCATTTTCAGTGGTTACTGATTCAGGTAATTCGACAGACAAAAGTTCAATTTTGTCGGGCCCAGTTAAGAAAACGCCCTGATGAGTTTCACCCGATTCCTTTAGTAAGGTTTTCGTCCGTTCCTGTAATGTTGTGGCCATGGCTGGTTACTGATTAAAATTCTGGGCTAAGAAAGATTGCATAGTAGCTATGCTCTTTTCGTATCCTGAACAATTAAATCGAAAATAAAAAGCAAATTAAATTCCTTCTCGATTGCGATGAACAAGTTCACCAGTGGTCGGATTTGAACTCAACTGATGACCGGGTAGTGGCATGATTCGCTCATGAATTGCATCTATCATCCAGGATGGCTGTGGGAAATAATCCTCCTCCACTTCTGCACATGGAGTAATCCAATTTCTTGAACCCACCACCACTGGAGGGGAATCCAAATCATCGAATGCTAACTGGCTAATATTGGAAGCAATATCCTGCATAACTGAACCACGGGCACAGGCGTCCGAAGACAAAAGAACCTTACCAGTCTTACGTACCGATTCAATTAACGGATCATAATCCAAAGGATTGATTGACCGGCAATCAAACACATCACAGGTAATACCATATTTTTGCTCAAGAATATCGGCTGCTTCTAACGCACGATACATGGTCGCACCCACAGTAATCAAAGTAATATCTTTCCCTGTTCTTCTCTTGGCAGGAAGTCCGAAAGGAATTTCATAGTACTCAGCAGGAACTTCCTTTTCAAAAAGTTCACCAATATCATATAGCCTTTGACTCTCGAAAAAGATCACCGGATCACTCCCGGCTAAAGCAGTGTTAAGCATTCCTTTCGCATCATAAGGTGTGCATGGGAAAACAACCTGGAGACCGGGGATATGATTCACCAAAGCACTCCAGTCCTGAGAATGTTGGGCTCCATATTTTGATCCAACTGAGACCCGAAGTACGACAGGCATTTCAAGAATACAGGCCGACATACTTTGCCACTTGGCCAATTGATTAAAAATCTCATCTCCTGCACGCCCCATAAAGTCGCAATACATAAGCTCTACTAATGCACGTCCTCCTTCCAAGGCATATCCCACCGCACTGCCAACAATCGCCGCTTCCGAAATAGGTGAATTAAATAATCGGTGGTAAGGAAGGGATTCAGTTAATCCACGATAACAAGCAAACGCCCCACCCCAATCACGATTTTCCTCACCATAAGCAACTAATGTGGAATCGTTCTGAAAACGATGAAAAGCAGCCTCAAAAATTGCATCTCGGTATTGATAAACCTTGTTCTTAGATACAGGTTTGCCATCAATTATCCCGGCTCTTGATTTTTTGGCCAAGGCTTGAACCCTAGGGTTCTCAGCTGCCGCCAAAGTTAATTCCGGTTCCCGACTAGGGTCATAATTGTCGACTTTTCTTTTGGAAAACATCAAACCTCCAATTTTCTCGGAAGCGAGTCTGGGAGAAACCTCCAAATCCGAAGCCAATCGACAGGCTTGTGTCATTGCCTTAGTGATATTGGCCTGCTTCTCTTCAATTGCATCCTCGGTGAGCATTCCTGAATCAATTAATTCTTTGGCATACGCATTGATTGGATCCACTGCCTGCCAGGCTTCCACCTCTTCTTTCAGACGGTAGGAAGATGCATCGGAGGGCGAGTGCCCGGAATATCGGTAAGTAATGGTTTCAAGTAAAACTGGACCGTCCCCATTTTCAATCAATGCTTTCTTTCGCTTAATTGCATCCACAACTGCTAATGGATTGTATCCATCCACCCGCTCGGCATGCATTGATTGAGGGTTTACACCTGCTCCAACACGGGCAAGGTAATCAAAAGCCATAGTTTCCCCAGCAGTCTGTCCACCCATACCATAGAAATTATTCATGAAATTAAAAATGATTGGCAGGCCACCTTTCATTCCGTTTTCCCAAAGCTCATGAAACTGGCGCATTGATGCGAAGTTCATTGCTTCCCAAGTTGGACCACATCCCATTGATGCATCCCCCACATTAGAGATCACAATACCATCCTTCCGGTTTACCTTCTTGAAAAGCGCTGCTCCCATTGCAATATCTGCTGAACCACCGACAATTGCATTGTTTGGTAATATTCCAAAAGGAGGAAAGAATGCATGCATTGATCCCCCTAGGCCTCGGTTAAATCCGTTTTCACGGCCAAAAATTTCCGCCAACGCTCCGTACAATAAAAAGTTTCTGGCCAAATCCTTGACCGACTCCGAACCTTCTTTTTCCACTACGCGGTAACAGTCACCCCCAAGAAAATTTTCCATAATCTCGATCAGGGACTGGTCATCCAATTTTCGAATTGCGGACATTCCCTTGGCCAATATCTCACCATGCGAACGGTGGGAACCAAGAATATGATCATCAATACCGAGCAGGAAAGCCTGTCCGACTGAGGATGCTTCCTGACCAATTGAAAGGTGTGCCGGCCCCTTATGGTCGTATTCTATTCCTTCATAAGAACCCTGGGTTTTTATGGATTGTAGCATATTTTCAAACACGCGAATAAGGAGCATGTCTTCATACATACCCACCAAAGCTTCAGCCCCATAGGCTTCTTTCTCCTTGGCAATATCTTGCTTGTATTGATTGAGTGGAATTTCAGCAAACCGAATGGTTCCTGCTTTACGTTCTTCTGCGGGCTCTACTATTTGTGACTTAGGCATATCAAAAGTTGTTGGGTTCTAATAAAAAAGTTAGCGGACTGCCATAAAGACATCCTTCATAATTTCAGAGGTGGTTGGATGAGGGAAAACAATTTCCTCAATTTCCTCTTCGCGCAATTCAGTCTCCAACATAGCCACGGCACCAAAGATCATTTCTGAACAGGCTCCCCCGACCATATGAACTCCGAGTAATCGATTTGTATCCGCATCCAAAACGACTTTGCACATCCCCTGTTCTCCGGGATTCTCTGCAATATAACGGGCATTAATCGCCATCGGAATTTTTCCGGTTTTTACCTTAAACCCACGATCGACGGCTTCTTCCTTGGTCAGTCCAACAACAGCAACCTCAGGGCTTGTGTAAACAACCGCTGGCATCGTGTCGTGTCGCATCTGATCTTTCTGTCCGGTAATATTATGAACAACCACCTCAGCCATCCGGCTGGCAGCATGAGCAAGCCACGCCTGTCCGGTAATATCACCAGCAGCCCATACTCCTGGTAAATTAGTTGCACCCCTTGGGTCGACCTTAACTCCACCCCGTGGGTCAAAATCCAATCCAATATCCTCCAAACCAAGGCCGGATACATTAGGCTTACGCCCTGTGGCAACAAGAACAAGATCAGACTCAATCTCCTTACTCTCTCCTTCCAGGTTATAACTGACGGACTTACCTTCAAATTTCTCAACTTTGGCACCCAGTAAAAAAGTAACTCCTTTATTCTCGAGTTCCTTACGAAGGATTGCCGCAATTTCAGGATCCAAATTCGGGCAAATTTCGGGCATTGCTTCCAAAACGGTTACTGGTACGCCAACCGAAGCATAGACACATGCAAATTCACACCCGATCACACCACCACCTACAATCACCAAACTTTCTGGTAATTGTTCGTTATCCAAGATTCCGGTTGAATCCACAATATGGTCCGCCTCAATTCCGGGAATAGGTGGTATAGAGGGAGACGAGCCAGTACAGAGCAAGATATTTTCCGCTTCATGGCTTTCCCCATTTACACTAAAACCGCCCTTTACAAGTTTGGCTTCGCCTTCGATTACCTCCACCTTATTTTTTTTCATCAACCCGGCGATTCCATCCCTCATTCGATCCATAACTGAATTTTTATGAGCATGTGCTTTTCCAAAATCAAAGCTTAAACTACCGGCTTCAACTCCAAAGATAGATCCGTGCTTGGCGTGATGATAGGTTTTCGCGGCCTGAAGAAGAGTTTTGGAAGGCACACAACCTTCATTCAGGCATACACCACCCAACTTTTTCTTTTCCACCATGACCACTTTTAGTCCGGCAGACGCGGCTTTTTTAGCGGCCACATACCCAGCGGGTCCGGCTCCAATTACAGCAAAATCATACTTCACAATTATTCTTCTCCTTCAATGGTTGATGGGTCTTCACCCGGATGGTTTTCTAAATGGTTTACAAAAGTTTGCAGGAACCGGGCGGCGGGAGCTCCGTCAATTGCCTGATGATCAATAGTGAGGCTGAGTGATATCTGATCAACAAAGGAAACTTCTCCGTTTTCCAGTCTCTTTGGTTTTACACTAATTCCTCCCACCCCAAGAATTGCAATTTCTGGTGGATTCAAAACCGGGGTAAAATTTTCCACTCCCAACATACCAAGATTGGTTAATGTAAAAGTTCCTCCAGAAAGTTCGTCCGGTTGAATTGTTCCTTCACGACAGGCAATCGCCTTTTTCTTGATTTCAGCTGAGAGCATTTCGAGGGACATTTTCGAAGCGTCTTCCACCACCGGAACCATTAATCCACGAGGGGAATCAACTGCGATCCCAAGATGAACTTCATGAAAAACTGCTAACCGGTTACCGAGAAAATGAGCATTCATTTCCGGATGAATTTTTAGGGCAGATAAAATTGCCTTGGCGATCAGGTCATTGATTGAAACCTTGGATTCCCCGTCCGCAACCCGTTTCTTACGCATTGCTTGGCAGGCTGTCGCATCAAAAGAAGAATGCAGGGTCAATTGAGCGGTCCCCTGAAGAGACTGCATCATACGATCCGCAATTAATTTACGGATACCCTTAACCGGTTCCACATCCGCTCCGTCGATGGCACCGGGCTGGCGCATATCTGAAGCCAATGCCATTCCTGCAAGTCCACTTCCCCGTGCCGGTGCTTCCAACCCGTCCTGTTGAGCACGAATTCGGGCGGTGGCAGATAAGCGGGGAGTGCCGGCAAGAAAAGCATCCACATCTCGTTCAATAACCCGTCCACCCGGGCCGGTTCCAACTAAAATTTCTGCGTCAACTCCGGTTCGAATTGCTTTCTTCCGTGCTCGAGGACTGACTCCGGCAGAGGGAGCACCCGATGAAACAGGTGCTGCAACCGGGGCGGCATCCGCGGTCGGTTGAGCGGTTGACTGAGCAGCTGGCACAGCTGAGCTTGCAGAATCAGGTTCGGCAATTGGAGCTGTAGTTTCTCCAGAACCGGCGGGGCGAAATTCGTCGACATTTTCACCTTCATCTCCAATCGCCAATACATTGGCCAAAACCGGCACATCATCATCTGCCTCCCAAAAAAGCTCGATCACAGTTCCAGCTGCCGTTGACTCTAGGTCAAAGCTTGCTTTGTCTGTTTCAATTACTGCAAGTACATCCCCTTCAGCCACAGTGTCGCCGGGTTGAACCTTCCATTCGGTAAGGATGCAGCTTTCAACGGATTGGCCCTGTCTGGGCATTATAACGGGTGTAGCCATAATATTCTATTTCTTGGGTTATAAATTTAGGCAAGCTGGGTTTTAACCCCGAGCTTGGGTAATGTTTTTGAAAATTCATTCGGGAGCATCGTATCACTTATTAAAATATCAACCTTGTCCCAATCTGAAACTCGGGCAAAGGATACCTTCTCTGCCTTACTGGAATCAGCCAATAAAACCACTTTGGTTGCCTGTTCCACAACCAGGTTTTTCACAAAAGCTTCGTTTGGATCCGTAGTGGTGAGACCATTTTTTAAACAAAATCCCATTGTCCCCATGAATGCCTTATCAACCCTCACCTTGCTTAATACAGCTGAAGTCAGGGGACCAACCATGGTTTGACTAATCCTTCGTAATTCACCACCGGTTAAAATCACACGTGGTCCAGAATCAGCAAGTTCAGCAGCAGCCCGCAGCGAATTAGTCACCACGGTTAAATCTTTTCGCTCCTTAAGCAATCGGGCAAGACACAAGGTCGTGCTTCCACCGTCCAAAAAGAGCGATTCTTCCTGACCGATTAATTGAAACGCCTCCTCAGCAATCGCCCGTTTCTCTTTGGTGAACTGACTGGTTTTATCATCAAAAACTGCCTCATCTAGCCGGCTTTCCATACTCACCGCACCACCATGAACCCGTCTTACTTTCCCCTCCTCTTCCAAAATTTCCAAATCTCGGCGAATCGTGGCCACAGAAACTTTTAACTCCCTGCGTAAATCCTCCACGCGGGCAACCCCGGTTTCCCGAACGAGTAAACGGATATGCTCTCTTCTTTGAGGGGCTAAGGTTGGACAGGCTTCACGAATCATATTGATCGAATAAGATTGTTTTTGATCGTTTTTGATGGAATTGCAACATCTAAAACCTAAATTTCAAAAATAGAGGGATTATGAAAAGGAGGCTTCCTTACGAATGCGCCAGAATTAAACCACGCAATTCATTCTGCTCCTTAGGAGGCACATTCTGCCAGATTTGGCCCAAGCCTTCCTCCATGGAAGTCCAATTATTCTCTTCGCATGCAAACTTTAAGGCCAAGGCCGCTCCGCGGGCTAGAATACCGGGTTGAATCCCGGCATCTAGGGCTAGCCTCATCGCTCCGAGCAATCGGTCATCCCAACCAAGCTTCCTCACCGGGTCACGGGTAACACGAGCAACCGGGTCCCGGAGAAATGGGTTCACCATTCGAACCAGTGCCTCTTCTGCATGGTCCCGAAAACCATCTTCTGTAAATAGGGAATCCTCAATTTGGTTGTATTTTTGACAAAGCCCCACCCCTGCCTCTTCTATAAATGAACGGCGAACCGTTTCCATTAAATCTGGGCGCTTCCCCGCTTCGTGCATGTAAGAAATTCCTTCATCCCGGGCCAAGTACCCAAGCAGTGCGTGCATTGCGTTATGCCCGAGGAACTTGGATATGGCAAAGGGCTCCAAATCACACTTGGGCACAAAATCATTCAAACCACGGGTAAAATTTTGGGGAATCTGTTCATCGATCAAAATTCGATTAAAAGCTTCCACCACGAAGGCTTTATCCAAGCCCTCAACCATTGGTTTTAATTTCTCTGTTGAAATACGAACGGGATCGGTCACCACCGAGCACATTTTGGCAATCACTGTTTCAGAAAAAATAATTCGATTTTCAGGCAGATTGGGAAAATGAATTAAGCAGGCTTCCCGAAGCCGGGCGGCGGCTCGGGCATCATTTTCAGCTGCATAAATAACAACAGATGGAAGTTCTTCCGAAGATATTTTCTGCTTTAGCCCGTCAGAAATAAGTTTAGCCACTGAGGCTTCTCCCATATCATAAAGTTTAAAACTGGGTAATGCGGTGCACATTTCCTGAGCCTGAGCAATCGCACTTACTAATTTCTCCCGGTCATCTGGAACCAAAGGATTATAGATCTCAATCCCTTCGATTTTCCGCTGCTGTAAACGGTCAGCATGTGCAATATTGCAAAAATAAGCTCCCTTTCCTGCCCTAACCCGGTCCACTGTTTCCTGATCGATTTCAGAAACCACTAACCTGTTAAAAAAACCCGAAGCAAAAGCCTCCGGTAAAAAAAGCCCGCCCTGGATTGCCCCAAAGCCAAAGCCGACAAATGTCGACATAATTATTTAGGCGGACATTGCCCGGGCCGCTAATTCACTGACTTCGCCAGCACCCATCTCCGCATTCAGGGAATCCTGAAGGATCCGGTCCCCCCTTGGAGAAAAACTTTCTCCAAAAGATGCATAAAAGTCATTCTTTGACTCAACCCCGGAAAACTGATTCTCAGCCCAGTCACTTAGATATCCCATCCCAGCATACCTTTGCAGGGTTGAATGAGCATGTAAAATCCAGGAACCCCGCAAAAAGAGATTGTGATGGGGAGCAAGTTCAGCGGAAGAAAAATCGTCGACAAACTTTTGTCCCGGGCTGTTCATCTCTGTGCCCCCGAGTAGGGGAAGTCCCAAGTCCTGGGTCAATTTCACCACCTGATTCAAATTTTCAAGTTTCTGATCCTTTTGGCCGGGTGTGTAATTTCGGTCGGGTATGATATTAAATGCAGCCACTCCAGTTGATCTGCCCACCTCAACCAACTCCTCAATCGACTGCTCCCCATTGGAACAACCATCAAGCCAGGTAAAAGTGGGAATGGCACCACAGAGTAACGAAAATTCGTTCATCTCTGCCATCTTGGGGAATGATCCCGAATCCGGTTTTACATAACCTACCCCACCCTGCTTCATTGTTTTGGCCCGAATTAGATCAGTAATCGGCCTTCCCTCGGGCAAATCCTTAATATCCTCCTGTGCTACTCCTAGCTTTTCACTCCAGAATGTTCGTAAATCTGATTCCTCAGGAAACATAGACGCGGCTTTTCGGGCATAGGCGAGGCATAAATGGCGCTCAGTGGCATTTCCATTCGGGGTAAGGGGAAGCACATCGAAATCGTAATCCAAAACAAGCGGGGAAAGGAATTCATTTACCCGCTTAACCATCGCCTGGTTACGCTCCGCAGAAGTGGATCTCATGTTGTCCAAAAACGCCTGAGCAGATGCGGGTATATCGGTACTGGTAAATCCTGTGCCCATATGGTAACTGATTCCTGGCTCACCAGGTGAATTAATTTCGCGGTCAGAAAATTCAGGAACAAACACACGGGACTCAATACCCACACAACCTTTCAAATCAAGTAACCGGCTTGCCGCCCAAAATTCCTCCAACCCATCCAGTACATCAAAGTCAACAATGCCTCCCATCTCCAGGCCCTCACGCCTGGCTTCGAGAACAAACCGACTCGGAGAGTACCCTTTATAATTGAATGAATAGAAGGTATGAGCGTGGGCATTGACAAAATTTCCGACTGCAGGGAAATCTTCCTCCGCCGCCAGTTTAGTCAGTGCCTGCCGACGCGTGGATAAATCAAAATTGTTTACTATATCTTCTGTCATTTTTTTTAAAAGTAAAGGAGCTGAGAAATTAGCTTTCATCTTCGCCAATCCCGAACTCATCGGCCAGGGCCAGGCAGTCTTCGAGCGAACGTAAACCATCTGTGCAAGTCGGGTCGGACATGCAGGCAGTAGCGGCACAGGTTCCAGTCAATAGGCATTTTTCAAGGGGCCAATCTTCATGCACACCAAGAAGGACGCCGGAACAGAATGCATCCCCTGCTCCCGCAGCACCTTTGATGTAACCCTTGGGCAGGGCCAACGAACCCTGTCTTAATTTTTCACCCGAACTGCGCTGCCCATAGGAGCCCTCCGGAAAATGAATCGCCACTAGATCAGTGACACCGAGTTCAAAAAGTTTTGAGCTCGCCTCTTCAATTCCCTCTTCCATAAGTTTGCCATCCCTCCGCACTTCGACACCGGTTACCTTGCTCGCTTCGATCTCATTGAGAATACAATAATCAACCTGCTTCAATGCCGGGCCAATAATTTTGGAAAAGCGCTCACTGTCCTCGCTGACCACATCTATACTTGTTTTAAACCCAGCATCCCGCGCCTTTGCTAATAACGCCGCCCCCACAGTTCCATGTTCCGGATCAGATGCATCAATCGCATCGAGCAAAAGTAAATAGCCAAGATGAAAGATCTTGGCCTGACTTTGGGAAAAATCGATATCACCTCCATTCCAAGTCGCATTTGCACCCCGGTTATGGAAAAAAGTTCTTCTTCCACCCTCAATTTCAGTCATAACATCCGTGTAGGAAGTGGAAGTTCCGGGAGACACCGAGATAAACTCAGGGTCGATTCCATTGGATCGACAATCATTAAGAATGTATTCCCCCAGTGCATCCTGGCCAACCAGGCCCGCACCGACCAGAGGAAAACTTGCCCCAAGCTTAGCCAGATCGAGTAATACATTATAAGGCGACCCACCCGTGCCCTGGGACTGCCCCGATATATTTGCAAGTTGTTCATGCTTCGGGTAAACATCAATCATTTTGACCTGGTCTATAATCCAGTTTCCGCCCGCAAGGAGGCCACTACGGTTATTGGGAATTTCTTGATTCATCGTAATTTCAACAAGTTAGGAGTTTAAAAAGAAAGTGAAAAATTGGGATTTGTCTTTACAGGGCAAAGAAAACAAAATTGAAAGCATACGAATACCTCATTCCTCTCAATCCTAAAATTAAATAAAATGAATCAGGTAATGCTTGGATCAACCGATCAAGATAAAACCTTTAATTCTATTGTCAGCTAAATCAATAATCGGTCTATGAAAATTTTCCTTCTATTAAACATGTGTTCAGCAATGCTTTGTTATGGTAAGGTAAAGTTGGAAGAAATCCCGCGGCTTGATACAACCACCGCATTGAGAATTCTTACAGCCTGCCATCAGGAATCCCTCAATCAGAAAGTGGATGTGGCTATTATTGTCGTTGGAATAGATGGTCGTATACTTGCGAGTTCAAAAAGTGAAAGAATGGATCCGGGCCTTTACGATTTCGCAAAATTCAAGGCGCAAACATCCTGTTTTAAAGGAGTAGCGACAGAGGATTTAGAAGCTCGCAATGGACAAAATCTTGAAATTATGGATATCGGCAGCCTGAAAGTAATTCGTGGGGTAAAAGGGGGCATTCCATTATATTACCAAGGAAAGCTTGTCGGTGCAATTGGTGTGAGCGGTGCAAATCCGGATATTGATAAAATTATAGCGGTTAAGGGAATTGAGCAGATCGAGGAATTAACCGACAAAAAATAAGACTTTTTTGTCTTAAAAGAAACAATAGCAGATTTCCCTAAGTCTTCTCTTTAATCTTCTTTTCAATCGCCTCGATAACCACATCCATTGCTTTGATCCGGGCATAGCGCTTGCAATTACCCTCAATAATAGACCAAGGGGCATAAGGGGTGTGTGTCCGCAGGAACATTTCCTCGGCAGCCTCTTCGTACAAGTCCCACTTCTCTCGGTTTCTCCAGTCCTCGTCATGTAATTTCCACAACTTTGCGGGGTTTTCCTTGCGTGCTTCAAAACGGTTCAACTGTTCATCCTTATCAATATGCACCCAGAATTTAACTAATGCGGCCCCGAAATTGTCGAAGTTTTCCTCCATCTCGTTAATTTCACGATATGCCTGCTTCCAATCACTTTGACTACAAAACCCTTCCACTCTCTCCACTAAGACCCTTCCATACCAGGAACGGTCAAAAATTGTCAAATGCCCCGCCTTGGGAAATTCCGTCCAGAAGCGCCAAAGATAATGGTGTGCTTTCTCAACATCATTGGGTGCAGAAACCGGAATTACCTCGTACCCTCTTGGGTCCATCTCCTCAATCAACCTACGAATATTCCCTCCCTTTCCAGCAGCGTCCCAGCCTTCGTAAACAATCACCATCGGAATTCGCAGGCGGTAAAGTTCATTGTGCAGGGCATGAATTTTTTGCTGTCGGACTTTAAGTTTTTCACGGTATTCCACCTTATCAAGACTAAGGGAGGTATCGACCCTGGACAAAGAAGGTGCATTCTCGAATGAGGGTAATTCTGAAGAGGGAATATTTCTCTCAAACTTAATTCCCTTTTTTCTCTTACCCACCTTGTTTTTAAGCAGAGAAACCATTGTTTCCATCACTTCAACGGATGCCGAAAGCAACTTTGTACTATCCACTACCCGCCAATGTGCCCCATCTCTTACATCTGTCTCGTTAAACATCCGCTTGCTTGCGGCTTTATAATCATCGTACTTGTAATGCCTCGCAAGCACACCATCATCCACCCGCCATGAAGTGTTTGGATTTTCGCGTAAAGCCTGTAAACGCACTGACTGCTCCTTTTTTGAAATATCCAGAAAAAATTTAAAAATAATCGTCCCACTATCCCGTAACTGTCTTTCAAAAAAACGAATATCAGAATACATTTTCTCGACCTCCTGCTCATCCAGTTTTCCATCCACCACATCATCAAGCAAATTCCGGTACCAACTCCGGTCAAAAATGGCCATCCGGTCTGCGGATGGCGTCCTTCTCCAGAAACGCCATAAAAAAGGTCGCAACTGTTCATCCCGGTTTGGAGATGCAATACAGGTAACCTTAAACCCACGGGGGTCAAGCGGTTGAATAATCCGATTGATCAGGGATCCTTTACCTGCTGCACTCCATCCCTCTACCACAATAAGAACTGGAATCCCGAGTTCCCGGCATTTTCTTTGCAGGTAGCCCAACTCCTCACCAAGCTCACTAATTTTACGCTTCAGGTTTTTTTTTGATTTCTCAGTATCCTCCACCAATTTGGTTGTCATTGATTTTATGTGTTTTTTGAAAAGTAATCAGCCAGCAATCATTTTTTAAACTCTTTCAAAAAGCACTACCAGCAAACTGTCACTCAAATTCTTCAAAAAAAAACCCTGTCCGCTTCCACGAACAGGGTTTTGGAAAATTAAAAAACTAATTTTAGTAAGTGATCAATCCTTCAACATAGAATTCGTCATAATCACCTACAGATGTACTATCAACACTGGTGGTACTGTATTCTAAATTTAAACCAAAATTCTCAGTGATTGAGAAAAGCAATGCAAATGTGAGTCGATCTGCTTCACTACTAACTGACATTGCCTCGTAATCTTCATGCGAGTAACGAATTGTCGCTCCCATCCAGTTGGCAAACTGATAATTGGCCAAGAACATCATGCTCCAATACTCATCAGAAAGAATGTCCATATTGTCAAATTCAGTTGCTAAAGTAAGGTTTCCAGCACTGTAAGCCAACCAACCATTTAACTGGGAAATGTCATCACTAGACCC